>OJEJ01000365.1_pt1 | contig 16905 bp, 13 predicted proteins | sample 1593271 | NCBI WGS metagenome assembly OJEJ01 (sample SAMN05416877, study PRJEB24817) | seawater metagenome | isolation source: Sea water | place: Canada:Atlantic | collected 2013-11
ACGAGATAGCGTAGCGTCTCGTGGGCTCGGAGATGTGTATAAGAGACAGTGATACTGCTCAGGTGTCAATGCGGGTAGACGTTCGAGAAACGCGACCATTGCCCAAATACGTTGATCATCATGCGTTTTTCCCCATGCAGGCATGCCGGATGCTTTTATACCGTGCTTTATAATCCAAAAATTTCTAGCCTGTGCAAATTCATTACTTCCGCCGTGTTTTATATGCTCTTCATCTGTAATGCTCAAATTTGGTGGAGCAGGATATAAGCCTAAACTCATATCGCTTTCTTTTTGACCGGGTGCCAAATGACAGCTAGCACACATAAACCCATAGTCAGCACCACCGCTTAGTAATAGCTCAAAATCGCTTAAATCTGGCACTGTAATATTTGCTGAAGCTTTTGCAATTGAGTTTTCTCTAGTCTGCTCCAATAGCCAATAAACAAATTTGCCGTGTGGCTCATCAGCAGCGACATCAACAACCCCAGAATAAATTATTACTGAAATGGCAGTAATACCTAATGTAGCCAATAAAAAAAGTATTTTTATAACTTTCATAATTCAGTCTCATAAAACTCAAGGTTCTTTACATCTTTCGTTAGGCAAAAAGGAATTATTTAATCAGGGTCATCTGCTGCTTTTTTAGTTGATTCTTTTACTTTACCTTTCATGTTGCTATGGTCCATCTTCATGTTGCCATGATCCATACCCATCTTGCTGTGGTCCATCTTCATATTGCCATGATCCATACCCATCTTGCTGTGGTCCATCTCCATCTTGCTGTGGTCCATCTCCATCTTGCTGTGGTCCATCTCCATATTGCTGTGGTCCATATCCAGCTCTTCTTTGTTCGCTTGAGCTTGAGTCATACACTTTTTCGTCATTGCCATCATGATGGGGTCACTCGCATTCATTTTTGAATGATCCATGGTTTTCATCGTCTCACATTTAGGCGCCTCATTTTTCTTCATGTGTTCAGAAGGGTCGTGTGCTTGTGCGGATGACATAATAAAAAAGCTTGTTAGCAGAAGGTAGATAGTCGCTTGTATATTTTTCATTGATAAATCCCCATATTGGTTTGTTATTTAGTTGATTGTTGAAATGAGTTTGATTAAAACCATGCCCGGACGCCTATTACCCATTGAAGATCTTCGGTGTCTTTGCCTTCGTTACGCGCAAAGTCGGCGGTGTTACCGAAACTTTTATTCCAGTTAACACCGATATAGGGTGCGAATTCTCGACGAATTTCATAGCGTAGTCGAAGGCCGGCCTCTACATCAGACAAGCCCGAACCTATACCAAACTCCACGTCACTTTCTCCATAGAAGTTAACTCCGATTTCGGGTGTTAAAATTAGTCGCTGAGTAAAGAGCAGCTCATATTCGACGTTTAATCGTAATGCAGTGTGCCCGCTTTCACCGATAAACAATGCAGTGTCGATTTCAAAGAAATAGGGCGCGAGACCTTGTAAGCCAATGACTCCCCAAGTTCGATTCGCATTTGGCTGAAAGTCCTGCCGTAACCCAAACTGAAAATCCCAAAACGGAGCAATTGCTTGACTGTAGAGAGCCTGTACTTCCGCTTCTTCTATCTCACCATCAGCGTTTTCCACTTCGGCTTTGAACCACAGTTTTTTTAAATCTTTACCAACCCAAGCCTGCCCATTTAAGACCCACGGTGTGGGCTCATCTGCGTCACGTGCTTCTAACTGATCGATCATCACCATCGTTAATAAGGGATCATCGTTACCGCCAGCTAATGCCGGGGTGACAGAGCCTAATAGCACAGGTACGATAAGAGCGAATGAAAAAAATTCTCTTTTAAATCTAGATAATCGTTTTTCAAATAGTTTCATTAATTTATTCTCCTTAGCTTACTCGTACTTCGCGGAACATACCGGGCATGTGGTACACCAAATGGCAGTGATAAGCCCAACGCCCAAGAGCGTCGGCAGTGACTAAATAGCTGATTTTTGATCCGGGTTGGACGATAACCGTATGCTTACGAGGAATGTAATTCGGGTCACCGGTTTCCAGTTCGCTCCACATCCCATGCAAATGCATAGGATGGCTCATCATAGTGTCGTTCACTAGGGTGATACGGACACGTTCACCGTATTTCAGCTGTAACGGTTCTGCATCTGAAAATTTAATGCCGTTCATCGACCACATATAGCGACTCATATTGCCGGTTAGATGTAGCTCAATTTCTCGGGTGGGTTCTCGAGGGTCAGAGGTCGGATAAAGGTTTTTTATGTCTGAGTAGGTAAGCACCTTTCTTCCATAGCGCTGCATATGATTTCGCAAACCAATACCAGGATCATTTAATCCACTCTGAGGGCTTTCAGCACGCATATCAATGTGTGGACCAGCTTCACTAGGGCCATGTGTTATTTCACGCGTAGAGCCGAACCCTGCTCTACCTAATGTTTCTGATTGGTCGCGGTGATTTTTCTCATGTATTGTGTTTTTATCAATCGTCTGCATTCCGCCCATCTGGTGCTTACTATGATCCATCGCGGGCATTTCTTGCATACCGGACATATCGTGCATACTGTGGTCCATCGCGGGCATTTCTTGCATGCCGGACATATCATGCATACTGTGGTCCATCGTGGGCATTTCTTGCATGCCGGACATAGCATGCATGCTGTGATCCATGCCCATATCTCGATGCCCTAAAGTTGGAGCAACATCCATTTCTGGAACTGATGAGCGCAGGCCGATATCCGGCGTTAATGTGCCACGCGTAAAGCCTGAGCGATCAATACTTTGAGCGAAAACGGTATAGGCGCTGTCATCACTGGGTTCTACAATAACATCGTAGGTTTCGGCGACACCGATACGAAATTCATCAATGGTCACAGGCTCAATGTTCTGGCCATCAGAGGCAACAACTGTCATTTTCAGACCAGGGATCCGCACGTCAAAAATGGTCATTGCCGAACTGTTAATAAACCGCAAACGCACTTTTTCCCCGCGCTTAAATAGACCCACCCAACCCTCATCAGGTGTGGCACCATTCATTAGATAGGTGTAGGTATAGCCCGTTACATCGGATATGTCGGTCTCACTCATACGCATCTGATTCCACATAGAACGCTTATTCCATGTTTCTTCAACACCCTTAGCCTTAATGTCGTGCCAGATGTCACTCACAGTCCGCTCACGAAAATTGTAATAATGGCTGAGTTTTTTTAACTTGGCGTAAATAGCTTGTGGGTCTTCATCAGACCAGTCTGACAGCATCACAACATAATCTCGGTTATAGCTGACGGGATCAGGCTCTTTAGGGTCAATAATGATCGCACCATACATACCGGTTGGTTCTTGGAAGCTCGAATGACTGTGGTACCAGTAGGTGCCGCTTTGATTAAGATCAAACTGATACTCAAAGGTATTACCCGGTTTGATGCCTCCGAAGCTAAGGCCAGGCACGCCATCCATACCTGTTGGCAAGATAATGCCGTGCCAGTGTATAGAGCTATCCTCAGCGAGGTTATTCGTCACGCGAATAGTTACTCGATCACCTTCACGCCAACGCAATATAGGGGCTGGCACCGAACCATTGATGGCCGTTGCCATGCGGGTTTTGCCTGTAAAATTAACTGGCTCATAAGCAATATTTAGATCAATGTGATCTCCTTTTATCGTCGTCGGCCCCAGACGGTTAGTTGATGATGCCATGGATAACCCCGAGCCAAGCCCTAACCCCAAAAAGGCGCTACCCGCAGCAATGCCTGTTACAAAACGACGGCGAGACATTGAGCGTGAATCCAATACGCTGATCTCTTGTGCTCTGTATTTCATTTCATACCTCTCAAAATTAGATCAAATGCTGATTAATTCTTTCCAGCGATGTGCTCAAAAACCGTGCTGCTACCATCCTTACTTAATAGCAATACATCGTATTTATCGTGACGGTTACCCATCTCCATTCCAGGGCTACCAACAGGCATACCAGGAACGGCCAAGCCAAGCGAATCGGCGGGAGGGTTTGCGAGAAAACGCTTAATAACATTAGCTGGAATATGGCCTTCAAAGACATAACCATCTTGGGTAACGGCAGTATGACAAGACTGATAACGCGGTAAAACGCCTTTGTCATCTTTTAGTTTGTTCAAGTCAGTTGGGTGATGCAAGGCTGCCTCAAAACCTGCGGCTTCAACATGTGACACCCAGTTTTCACAACAGCCACAGGTAGGGCTTTTATAAACGTCCACAGATATAGTGCCGACTAAAGCGTCGTCGGACGTTGGTACATTAACGGGATCAGCCTTGCTCGAACAAGCAATAATACCCAAAGACAGTACGATAATGACTAGCCAAAGCATTCTTTTAACAACCAATTTCATGATAACTCCTGCAACGAACTTAGGCCTTTCCAGGCTTTGTAATTGGGAGTTTTTGGACTCCCGCTAACTTAATTTACGGACAGTAAACACCAAATTTTAGGCGTACTTATCCAATGTTAGCGGGAAACCGGGGGGCGAAAAAGAGAGAGAGTCAACTTGTCATCAACACGTTCGTTGTCACGATTAGTCGGCAAGACCATATCAAACGAGAATAGATGCTGAGTGGCAGGTAATACTGCAGAATTAGAACACCCACCTACGCTGCAATCACAATCAGGACAGCAATCAAGTGAGGTAACCCCATCGGCAGAAGAATCCAAAGTTAAGTGCTGAGAGTGATCCATCATATAAGAATCCATGGCCTGCTCAGCAGATTCAGGTGAAGAAGTCTCATTGTGGCAAGAGAAATTCGCAGACGCCAGAACCTGAGCACCGAAGACCAACATCAGCAGTACAAGGAAAATCTTTTGGCATTTCACTCTAATCACTAACCTATTCCTTAAGGTTTTCTTTCGACACAATTGAGTCAAAGTAGCAGGGTTACATTAATTGATTTGTTATAGGTGGGCAAGTAATCATTGTTAACGTACGCCAGTATTTAGGCACGGCAATTTCACCGCTAGCTAAACTTGTTATAAAACTCAATGACACAGTTAGCACTCCCTGTTATATAGGCCTTATAAATATGGCTCCTTAAAACAGTACACACGTCCTATCGATAAAGTAGCCAATTAACTGGCTTAATCTTTGTTAGTACCGGCTGAAAATGGCAATGTATATACTTGTCTATGGAAGTACGATACGGTGGCTGACGCTCAATCGCCAATCTGATTTTGCCACTTAAACATAAATCGGCGACGTTGATCTGCGACAGCTAGCGTGTCCTTAAGCTTTTTTAATGGGTAATCACCGACAGGCAACAAGGGAGCAAATGATGCGAACATTTATTCAGGGTTTGGCACTGGTAGCGCTGTCAGCAGTTTATACACTAGGAGCTAATGCAGAGGACTCGAGGGCCGAGCCGGTGATCTATGTTTTGGCTGGTGCTCTATTAGATGTCGAGTCTGGTAAGACATTGCGAGACCAGGCGATGATTATTATTGGGGATCGGATTTCTAAGATCGGCTCAATTCCGGAAGTAAAGCGCCCTAGTGGTTCGACGTTGATTGATTTAAGTGATTTCACAGTCCTTCCCGGCTTAATCGATGCACATACACACCTTAACGGTAACCCCAATCTGCACGGCTATCGCGCACTGGAGGTGTCTGCGGCACGAACAGCAATTTATGGGGTGATCGGTGCCAAGGCCACCTTGATGGCAGGATTCACTACAGTCCGAAATGTTGGGGCTGCACACTATGCTGATGTCGCATTGCGAGACGCGATTGAGGCAGGCGAAATTATTGGTCCACGAATGAAAGTCTCCGGTCCATCTTTGGGTATGACGGGTGGGCACTGCGACAGTAATCTACTGCCGCCAAGATTTGAACAGCGATCACAAGGTGTTGCTGACGGTCCGTGGGCAGTGCGGGCCAAGGTGCGAAAGAACGTGAAATATGGAGTCGATCTAATTAAATTTTGTGCGACTGGTGGTGTCCTGTCCAAAGGCACTGAGGTCGGAGCAGTGCAATACACGCTAGAAGAGATGATAGCGCTGGTTGATGAAGCGCACGCTCATGGACGCAAGGTTGCCGCGCATGCTCACGGCACGGAAGGCATTAAAAGGGCGATACGTGCCGGCGTGGACTCAGTAGAGCACGTAAGTTTGATTGATGAAGAAGGTCTACTCCTAGCCACAATGGCCGGAACAGCCTTGGTAATGGACATCTATGTTGATGATTACATTATCGCTCAAGGCGAACTGGCTGGGATATTGCCGGAGTCTCTCGAAAAATCTCGTCAGGTCGCTACAAACATGCGTGAAAATCTGCGCCGTGCGCATGAAGCAGGCGCAAATATCGTGTTCGGTACTGACAGTGGTGTCTACCCACATGGCGATAACGCAATTCAATTCAGCTATATGATCCGCTTTGGCATGTCTCCTCTGGACGCGATCCGCTCTTCAACACTGAAGGCAGCCGTTCTACTCGACATGGCGACCGATGTAGGATTGATTGCCCCAGGATACTTTGCCGACCTAATTGCGGTGGATGGCAATCCATTATTGGACATCACTTTATTGGAGGATGTACAGGTGGTTGTGAAAGGTGGCCGAGTGATAAAAGGATTGGAGCTAAGATGAGCCATATACGATACAAGATCCTCTTGTTTGCGATACTTTTTTATACATTTGGCGCGTCTGCAGCACAGGATAACCTGACGCCCGAACAACTAATTAATCGCTATGAGTTTGGCGAGTTGCGCTGGGCCCCGAGCGGACAGCGGCTTGCAGTAGTAGTCACAGAACCGGTCTCGGCAGACGGGCAGGCAACGAATATCTGGCTGTACGAGACGGACTCGGCGAAAATTCGTCAAATTACCTGGAATGGTACTTCTCATCGACAACCGCGATGGTCGCCAGATGGAAACTCGTTGGCGTTTCTTGCATCTAGAGACGAGGGCACGACTCAAGTACATGTTATGCCGATGTCGGGCGGAGAGGCGCAACCGCTCACGAAAGCGTCAACGGACGTCTTAGGGTTTGAGTGGTCACCAGACGGCAAGACGATCGCTTTTATCTCCGCTGATTCTGATGCAGATCAGACCGACGCGGACAAGAAGAGTAAGAGAGATGAAATAGTCGTCAGCAAAACTATTAAGCCGGTCCGTTTGTGGGAAATCGACATTGCCACCGGTGGCTCGCATGCACTGACCGACGAGAAATGGCGGGTATCCACATTTGCTTGGCGTCCTGACAGCATGGCTTTGATTGTTTCTGCGACCGATAATTTTTCGATAGAACTGCTGACTGATCGATTTTTCTCAATAAATCGTGATAGTCAAAAAATGAAAGAATTGGCTCGTCCGGACGGCCCGGTTAGTAAACTGTCCGTGTCCCCGGATAATCAATTTCTCGCCTATATTGGCTCGACCGAAGGAGGGCCGGTACCACACGGGTTATACCTGCAACCGCTTGACGGTGGTGATGCTCGCAACCTGACCGGAAAGACGCTGGACCGAATGATCGAAGATTTCAAATGGGCAGTTGACGGGGGTATTTGGGTGTTAGCGGTCGATGGCCGCAGCGACGAACTCGTACACCTTGCAATTGATGGGACGATACAAGGGCGAACGTTGTTCCCCGGACGATCCGTCACCGGCTTCGACGTGGCGGGACCTGTAACTGCTTTTATTAATGCCAGCGCCATCGATCCAGAGGAATTATGGTTGTCTACAGCATCAGGGGAGCGACGTGTCAGCGATTTCAATATTAATTTCCCTTCGTTGGTGGCGCCCGAACTCATTAGATTCCAAAGCGAGGGCGGGATGACGATTGAGGCGGCATTGTTCACGCCAACTCAAACATCCAGGCCACAGAAGGGTTGGAGTACAGTACTGTTAGTTCATGGAGGGCCCTCTGGTCGATGGAAAAATCGAATTAATGATTGGGCGCAGCTTTTGGTCGCTCAAGGTTATGCAGTTTTGGCGCCTAATATTCGGGGTTCCATTGGTTACGGTTTGGATTTCATCCGATCGAATCGAAACGACTGGGGCGGTGCCGATTATCGCGATGCCATGGCGGGCATTGACTATCTTATTGGAGTCGGAATCACCAACTCTGATCAGCTCGCTATAGCTGGTTGGTCCTACGGCGGCTATATGTCGGCATGGGCGATCACACAGACCGATCGTTTCAAGGCTGCTATCATCGGCGCCGCGATGACGGATTTAGCTGTTGAGTATGGTACCGAGATTGCCGAGATCAATGCTTATGATACTTGGTATTTAGGTACTCCTTATGAAAACCAGGCAGCTTTTATTCGAATGTCTCCAATGACGTATGTCAAGAACGCACGAACGCCAGCGCTAATTCTAATTGGCGAGGAAGATGTTATTGATCCGATTGCGCAAAGTAGACAATTTTACCGGGGCCTGAAGCGTTACGACGTGCAAACAGAACTTGTCATCTATCCTAGAGAACCTCACGGTATACAAGAGCTAAGTCATCGCTTAGATGTGCTGCGCCGCATGGTCAATTGGATTGACACCTACATGCCCTAGTTAAGTAGGGTGAGTAACGGTTACCTCGGCTTATGAGAATGCTATTCGCAACTATTGGATACGCTGCGATTAATTGCAGACAGTGGCGTAATCTATTCTGAACTCAATTAAAAGCAACCATTTATCAAAGTCTATATGGCGCACGGATGTGCCTCTATTTCTATTGTGAAATTCTTACAGTCTTAACGGCTTTAAGTCTGTTTGCATAAGTTAAAACATAACCATACTCAAGTATATTAAACGTATAAATACGGGTTGTTTATACAATTTTGGATTTCTTGCGTACATTCAATTCCTGTACTAGCATGTATATACAGGTCTGAATTGTTGTGTAGATATGAGTATGCTAATTCAGAGTCAATAAGTTTAAGTTCAACTATGTTTCAACAATCTGAATGGGGAATTAATATCATGAATTTTAATAAAACAGTAATTCACCTTGCCTTACTAGGCCTTGGTGTTGGTACGTTTAGCATGGCTACGGCTCAAGACTCAGGCAGCGATCAAACAGCACAGTTAGAAGAGGTGATCGTGACTGGCTCACGAATTAAGCGCTCCGAAGCTAACAGTGCAAGTCCGATGACCATTATCGAAGCGGAAAGTATCTTTGATTCAGGCATAGCCAATGTAGAAGATATTCTGCAAGAAATGACCGCTTCGGCGGGTCCTGCAGGTAATTCTAGCAACGCCTATTGGACCAGTAACGGTTACGGTACCGCCCAGGTAAATCTGAGAGGGTTAGGCATTAATCGTACGCTAGTCTTGTTGAACGGCCGCAGAATCGTTAATGGCGGCACAGGTGCGAATTCGTCAGTCGATCTTAACATGATCCCTTCGGCACTGATCCAGCGAATCGAAGTACTTAAAGACGGCGCCTCCGCTATTTATGGGGCAGATGCTGTCGCGGGTGTGGTCAATATTATTACGAAAAAGAACTTCAGTGGTGCGAAGCTGGATGTAAAATATGGTGCCACCACGCAGTCTGATGGTGAAAATTCTGAACTAAATTTCACCTTTGGTGGTGATTACGACAAAGGTAATGTTGCTGTCAATCTTAGCTACGTAGACACAGGCCTGGTATTGCAATCTGATCGTCAAGCATGCCCGCTTTACGAGGACAGCGGTGAACTGTTGTGTTTCGGTAGTTCGCACACCATTGGTGGGCGTGCGAACCTTCTTGATGGGACGGAGATTCAATTTAACCAAGTATTGGGTGGGGACGGTGATTTTTACGAACCGCGTGATGGCGCCAAGCACGGATTTAACTGGTTTCCGTACCTCAACGCTGTAAGCCCGACCCAAAGAATAAACGTATCTGCTTTCGGCAACTATGAAATCTCCGACTCGTTGAATGCCTTTACCGAAATTCTCTATGCCAATCGCCAGGGTGAACAGATCGTCACACCGAGGAGAATCCGAACCACGCGGGTCTCGGCGGAATTTCCGTACAATCCGACTGGGGAGGACTTATTCATAAAGAGTCGTCGAATGGTAGAAATGGGGGCTCCGTATTTCTTCCAAGAAACGGATACCGTGAGAGTTGTCGTTGGTCTCGAAGGATCATTCGATAATGGCCTAAGCTGGGATGCGAGCGCCAATTATGGTCGCAATACCGGCCGTGATGGCTGGACCTTTGATATCGACCATGACCGCGTATCGCAAACCTTGGACGAAAGTATTTGTAGCACAGCAGCGGGTGCCGCACTTCCTTGTGGCGATTACTTCGGAGTGGGTGAGTTGACACCGGAATTAATCGAATACATTAAGTATCGCCGCGAAGGTAATGGCGGCAATCAAATGGTCTCTCTCAACGCTAACCTCTATGGTAATCTCATGAGCCTGCCAGCAGGTGATGTCGGATTTGCTGTGGGGATAGAAAACCGTACTCAGAAAGGCTGGCGGAATCCAGACTCCACTGTTCTAAAGAACGGCGGAGAATCTGCTATAAGCGGCTCCTCTGATGTTACGGAAGTGTATGGTGAGCTTTCGGTACCGTTATTATCTGATATGCCGATGGTGCAGAGTTTGGATCTTACTCTTGCTGCCAGATGGTCTGACTACAGCGCATTTGGAGACAATACGACGTATAAATTGGGTGCCGTTTGGCAAGTGAATGATCAGCTAACGTTAAGGTCAGTGGTCTCCACCGCCTTTCGCGTTCCGACGATTAGTGAGCAAGAAGGTAGTACTAATCAGGAAAATCTGTTGACCGTTGATCCATGCGCCGGCGCAACTGGCGCTATTGCAACCAACTGCGCGGCTGACGGGATACCTGCTGGATTCGTGCAGGATGGCAATACAGTTCTAACTGGGGTTGGTGGAAATCCGAACGTCGGACCTGAGGACGCAGATACGGTGACGTTTGGAATCGTTTTTGAACCGGCGTTTATGGAAGGGCTTACGGCAACGATCGATTATTTTGATATAAAGATGAAAGATGCGATTAATGCCGTCGATGGTAGCGATCAACTTCGCCTGTGCTATACCGATCCTTCAGTCTATGCTGAGTTTTGTAATTCATTTGTACGTGACTCTATTACCAATCAGGTAACGTTCCTTAATAAGCGTCCCGTTAACGCGTCAAACGAACAGGTTAGTGGCGTCGATTACGCGCTTACCTATAATACGGAAATAGCAGGGTTAGACTCATTGTTCTCGATACGTGCGACAAATTTATTGACGCATGAGAACCAAGCAAACCCGGCCTCTGAAGTCGAAATTTTGCGGGGTAAGATCACTTCAGATCGAGGTAGTTTTGCAAAATGGCGCATGAACATGAGTGCTAAAGTCTATGCCGAAAAGTGGTCGGCGGGCTGGTCTGTACGAATGATTGGCGAGGCGGAGGATGAGAATGGCGAGGCATGGGGCGGTGGACCCATGGGTAATTCGGTCGACAATATTTTTTACCATGATTTGCACTATAACTACAATGTCAGTGATACGTTGAAGGTATCGCTCGGCATCGATAACGTGTTTGATGAAAAGGCACCATTCATAACGTCTTGGAATGACGCCAATACCGATGTGTTCACTTATGACCTGATGGGTCAGCGGTGGTTTATGCAGGCTAGCTACGAATTCTAGTGGTTTTTCTGTAGGTCAATAAATACGCTGGTCGATGGGGTGCCGCCCTGTCGACCAGGTTTTTATTACGCGATCCGCACCATTCATTTGTGATGATCGCGTGTCAAAGTGTTGGTGAATTATGAATGCAGTGAAGCTATCCCGAAAAATCCACAAATGGATTGCCCTGATTGTCGGCATTCAATTGTTCTTGTGGGCACTGAGCGGTTTTTATATGGTCGTGGTCAATATAGATATTATTCATGGCGACATGCTAGTAAAGAATGTAGAGCAAAATATCAATCATACAGACCAACTTCATCTACCTCTAGAGCAAATCGCTATACTTCACCCTGGCTCGCAGCACATCACACTGAAATCGATGATAGGCCAACCGGTCTACCAGATAACCGGTGAATCCATCCTCTTGTTAGATGCAGTGACCGGCCGACAGCTATCGCCGTTGGACGAGAAAACAGCCAAACAAATCGCCATCTATCACTACGCTGGTGACAGCGCAGTCCGCCGTATTGAATTGCTGGAAAGCAATCCTCCGACCGAACTTCAAGAACGCTCTTTACCGCTGTGGCGAGTGGATTTTGAGGATATTTGGAACAGTAGTTTTTATATTGATCCTTATACCGGAGAGTTTACAACGCGGAGACATACGTTGTGGAGAGTCTTTGATTTCTTATGGATGCTCCACATTATGGACTATGACGAACGAGCGGACATGAACAACACAGTGTTACGTATATTTTCAGTGATGGGCGCTTTTCTTGGTTTGACCGGGGCTTGGTTACTATTTTATAGTTTTCAACGAAAGCGTGTTCGAGGCGCAGGCCAATGATTTTCTTTCGTAAACTACATAAATGGCTCACCCTTATTATCGGCATCCAGCTCATTATTTGGCTACTGACAGGTACAATAATTAGCTTCATTGATCAGGACAAGGTCAGTGGCAACGTGACTCGCGTCGCGTCAAGCGATGGTTCGTCTTTATCAATCTCAGAATCGTATTTTCCGGTATCCCGGCTCCCTCTTCGGGAGAGTAGCATTCGCACAGTAACACTTGAGTTGTTCTTGGGTCATCCGGTGTATCGGGTTGACCAAGGTGACACCGGTGCGTTATTTGACGCGCGGAGTGGCAAAAGACTAACTATTAATAGCGCTTTGGCAGAAGAGATTGCAACCAAGAGCTATCGCGGCAACGGTCATGTGTCGTCTAGCGAACGCTTTGATTCTGGATCAAATGAAGTTCGTGCGGTAAAGGCTCCCGTCTGGCGCGTTAACTTTAAGGACTCTCTAGCAACTCGAGTTTATGTGGCCGCTGAGGATGGGCAACTACTGGCACACCGCAACAATCGATGGAAAGTTGTTGATTTTCTATTAATGCTACATTTTATGGACTATGTGCGCGCCGATAGCTTTAATAATCTGCAGATCATCATCGTAGGTTTTGGAACATTCTGGATCGCATTGTCTGGATTACTTCTAGTTTTTTACAGTTTCTCTCGCAGCAATTTTTTGTGGTTGCCTGGAATGAAGTCACGCGGTCGGATGGTGAATAGCACCGTCGGTGCAGAGGGCCAACTTGGACAGGTGCTGAAGCTGGATAGCTTGTTATCGTACTACGCGAGCTTATCCCAATGTGATATTAAACTGTCCTCGAATTGCGATGGTTCCGGTAGCTGTGGTTTGTGTAAAGTTCGCTACGAAAGGAATGCACCCGCTCATACGGCCGCAGATCGCGAGTGGATTGGTGTCGAGGAACTGGCCAACGGGCTGCGGCTTGGTTGCCAGCACAAACCTCGATCTAACGACGCAGTTACGGTGCCGGACATAGCGTTCCAGCAATCGGTGCTATGGGCGGAGGTGGTATCGAGCCGCTGGCTTACGCCGCTGCTTAAGGAGATACGAATACGACCTGATGTATCCCTTCAATTTGTATCGGGCGATTACCTGGAATTTCAGATACCGCAATATCAAATGAGTTTGACGCGGCTCGCTGTCCCAGAATCATTTGCAGAGGTATGGGATAAACTGTCCATTCCCGATAGCTGGGGACAAACTAAGGGTAGTGAAACGTCGCGTACTTATTCGATTGCGGTAGCTCCTAATCAGAGTGAGCCCCAAGAACTTGCGTTCAACGTCCGATTTGCTCCACCCCCTGCAGGCACTCAATTCCTTCCCGGCGTCGGCTCCAGTTTTCTGTGTGGGTCCCAGGAGGGCGAACGGCTGGCATTTCGGGGCCCTGCGGGCGATTTTCGACTCGTCGATAGCGACCGTGAAAAAATCCTGATTGGGGGCGGGGCCGGTATGGCGCCGCTGAAGTCGATGGTAGTTCATCTTTTAAGGAACCGCGGCTGGCAGGGAAAAGTTCGCTTCTGGTACGGTGCGCGTAATCAGCCGGAAATTCTCTATAGAGAGACTTTTGAGACCCTTGCGAAGGAGCACGAGAATTTTGAATGGCAGGTGGCGCTGTCCGAGGCAACCGATGATTTGCAGTGGCAGGGGCATAGAGGCCTTATCCATCGGGCGATCTTTGAGGAGGTACTAAAGGATCACTCAATGATTAAAGAGTGTGAATTTTATGTATGTGGACCACCATCAATGCTTGCCGCAACGCGTCGAATGCTTCGAGATCTCGGTGTATCGGATGCGTCTGTGAGGTTCGATGATTTTGGAAACTAGCTCGCATCATCGGGCGAAGGACGAGCATTCGCAGCTTAACTATTCATTTGTGATGTTCAGTAAAGCTAGCTCTGTATCTACAGACATATAAGTTCACTTTATAGAAACCAATTTAGAACAAGTTACAAGGTAACCCTATGATTGATCTCTTAAAACAAACTCTAAATAAAAAAAGCATATTGTTGTTTTTGGGTCTGATAACGGTCCTGGCAGGGCTGGCGCCAGAAGTTTTTGCACATGGCGTCACAGAAGGTGACAAAGGCTATATCCAAGAGAACTCAGGCATGATGCTTGTGCCATTTATATACCTTGGCGCTAAACACATGGTTACCGGATACGATCACCTTCTTTTCTTGTTTGGAGTGGTTTTCTTCCTGTTTCGTTTAAAAGACGTCGGTATTTACGTCACCCTGTTCGCCGTTGGACACTCCATCACTCTCATATCCGGTGTGCTCCTGAATTTCAGTGTGAGTGCCTACATCATCGACGCCATTATCGGTTTTTCAATCGTTTACAAGGCGCTTGATAATATGGGGGCGTACCAGCGCTGGTTTGGGTATCAGCCCAGCGCAAAAATCGCCACCCTGATATTTGGGCTATTTCATGGCTGGGGCTTGGCAACTAAAATCCAGGACTTTGAAGTGTCTCCGGATGGGCTAATCCCCAATCTGGTCGCTTTTAACGTTGGGGTTGAGCTAGGTCAGGTTTTGGCTCTGGCGATGATTCTGATTGGAATTAGTTACTGGCGTCGGTCCCCGGGTTTTATGCAGCATGCATATAGTGCGAACGCTGTATTAATGGTCTGTGGATTCATCTTTGTGGGCTATCAGATGACCGGTTATTACGTCACATAAAAAAGTAAAAGGAATAACATTTTGAAGAATAGCAATATACCATCGAATGTTGAGCTTCCATCTGTTGGGAAACTCATAAAGTCAACTTTTCTTGCCATGATTGTTGCAGTCATCATTTTGGTAACTGTGGCGCTTCCCGCCGAGTATGGTATCGATCCTACCGGCGTTGGACGATTAATCGGCCTGGTAGAAATGGGGGAAATAAAAACCTACCTTGCTGAAGAGGCTGCACTTGATGAAGCCAAGCTGCTGGCAGAAGCGTCGCAGGGTGCTGGATATAAGGGGGGGCTGCCAGACTGCACACCAAACGAAGGACCGCTCCTGGTCGAATCTACGTTTCAGGAAAAAGAAGTACAGATTCAATTGTTGGCCGGTGAAGGCAAAGAATTGAAATTGGTCATGAGTAAAGGGGATCAAGTAAAATACTCTTGGGCGTCTAATGGCGGTAAAGTTGTTTTTGACACTCATGCTGATTCAGACGACGTGAAATATTACAACTACTCCAAGGGTAAAGATGAGCGTCATGAAGGCGTACTTGAGGCTTCGTTCGACGGAAACCACGGTTGGTATTGGAAAAATCGATCATTCAAACCGGTCTTGATTAGGCTAAATATCTCCGGAGACTTTGCGGAACTGAAGCTGGATTGATGATGAAGATGCCGACTACGAATCCCACTGGTCGACCATCAATTTTGAAATAAAATAATCAAACAATAATAGAGTTAGACCATACAAACCTACAGGAGAGAGAAAGGATGGATTTTAGAAAATTAACTATGGCGGCAATTGCCTGTTCAGTTGTTACGGCGGCCTCACCAGTACTGGCGCATGAGATGTTTCTGGTTGCTCAGGAATACGAAACAACGTCAAACTCTGATCAAGTTATGCGTCTTATCAATGGAACGTTTGACAAGAGTGAAAACAGCATCGGCCGGGAGCGCATGGCCAATGTCAGCATAATCTCCGATGGAAGTGTTACAACACCTCTCGAAGATGCCTGGTTCGATGATGAAGTGTCTTCTTACCTCAATTATAAAGTTGAAGATGCGGGTACGTATGCCGTTGGGGTTTCCACTCGCCCTAGTGTGATCACAATGTCAGCAGAAGATTTTACCGGCTACCTTGTACATGAAGGTTTGACGGATACATTAGCGGCATTTGAAAGTGACAACACACTCACTGAAGTTAGCGAGCGTTACTCCAAGCATGTCCGCGCAATTGTGCAGGTAGGGGACAAGAGGACAGATGACTTTTCTCAGGAGTTTGATTATCCAGTAGAGATAATTCTTGATCAAAACCCCTACGAACTGAGGTTTGGTGACGAAATCGGGTTTCGCGTGCTGTATCAAGGTAAGCCAGCTGCCAACCAGATTGCACGTGCAAGTTATGAAGGTTTTCATGGTCACGATGATTCGGGTGGTCATATTAATGCCTTCAATTTACGCACGGACAGCGATGGCCGGGCCAGCTTTATGTTGAGCAATAAAGCGATTTGGTACATTTCATTAATCCACATGGAGAAAGTTGACGAAACTGATGCTGACTATGAGTCCAACTGGGCGACCGTAACTTTCGAAGTAGATTAAGTTCATACAGCGTTAAAATTTGCCCCACAGAAAAACTAATGCCGCGCTATATATAGCCTTCAAAGCCACTCATATATGTATTGCTTGGGGCAATTATTTCAGTAAGTAGTTGACTTATATAAGGTTAATCGACTACATGTAGGTGGCTTCGAACCACTTGGTCGGGGGTTCGAATCCCTCCGGGTGCACCATT
>OJEJ01000371.1_pt1 | contig 16806 bp, 9 predicted proteins | sample 1593271 | NCBI WGS metagenome assembly OJEJ01 (sample SAMN05416877, study PRJEB24817) | seawater metagenome | isolation source: Sea water | place: Canada:Atlantic | collected 2013-11
ATAAGAGACAGAGTCAGGGCAAGCCAGGTTCCACCCACCTGATTTACTGCAACTGTAGTCGAATGAATAAATCAACTTTTCCTAATTCAGCGTATAGTCATAACGATTAATCGTTCTCGGCTTCTGTTCGAACGCATCAATAGCGCAAATTAGATACGGTTTTCCGTAGCGTCGCTTTATCCTGTTGAAAATTTAAAAGAGGTTATTTTGGCAACACCGTTAAATGAAGTGTCAACAAAACAAGTACTGCAGTGGATAGGTTCACACTTAAGCCAATACAAAAAACGTGTCGCTGGGGCCATTGCCGCCTTGTTTACTGCCGCTATAGCATGGTTAATGTTAGGACAAGGCATTAAATATGCTATCGATAGCGGCTTTGTAGAAAGCGCTTCTGAAACCTTAAACCAAGCCACGGTTATTGTATTGGTAATAACGCTAATTGCCTGCATTGCGACCTATGCCCGCTTTTACTTGATGACATGGTTGGGCGAGAGAGTCAGTGCCGATATTAGAAATCAGGTTTACTCTCATTTGCTCTCACTTCCTCCTTCATTTTTCGCAGAGCTTAGAACCGGTGAGGTTATTTCACGCTTCACTAGCGACACCACAGTAATTCAAACCGTGGTGGGCATGAGCCTCTCTATGACACTTCGCTCGGTAGTAACATTTATTGGCGCGTTAGTGTTGATGGGTATATCTAGTCCCCTACTTACTTTTTGCGTCATTATCGCGGTCCCCGCTGTACTTGTACCCATAAAAGTTTTAGCACCACAAGTACGCAAGTTCGCTAAAATCAGCCAAGATAAGGTGGCAGATTTAGGCTCTCACATTGATGAAAGCCTGCATGAAATTATGACGGTTCAAGCGTACACCGCAGAAGACAAAGAACGCGCTCACTTTTCTTCACGAGTAGAGTCGGCGATGAATGCAGCTAAACATCGTATCCATTATCGGTCTTTATTAATTGGCTGCATTATGTGCTTAAGCATGACAGCGATAATATTTATTGCATGGGTAGGCGCACGCCAAGTTTTAGAAGGCAAAATGACCGTTGGGGAATTGTCCGCCTTTCTATTTTATGCAGTGATGGCAGGTGGCAGTATTGCTACTGTGAGTGAAGTAATTGGTGAAGTGCAACGAGGCGTAGGCGCTAGTGAACGCCTTTATCAGCTACTGAATGCAACATCAGACGTGACCTCGCTGTCTGAACACTCCGCTTCATCGCAAGTACCTCAGGTAGCGCCTGCTATTGCATTTAAAGATATGAGCTTTGGCTACCCTGGTACTAAGCCATTATTTGACAATCTAAACTTAAATATTAAAGCCGGTGAGAAACTTGCGTTGGTAGGGGCGAGTGGCGCTGGAAAGTCATCGCTATTCCAATTACTTATGCGTTTTTACGACCCCACTAACGGTGAAATTACGTTCGATGACACGCCCATTATAGGCATGCCGCTAAGCTGCTTGCGCCAACATATCGCCATTGTTACCCAAGAGCCTGTGGTATTCGCCAGTAGCGTAATGGAAAACATTCGCTATGGCAGCCCCAAAGCAAGTGACGACGAAGTAATTATTGCGGCCAAAAAAGCTTTTGCCCATGAGTTTATCGATAATCTAGAAAACCGCTATCACACTCAATTGGGTGAGCGTGGTATCAAGCTTTCTGGCGGGCAGAAACAGCGTATCGCCATAGCCCGTGCAATATTAGCAAATCGCCCTATTCTTCTTTTAGATGAAGCAACAAGTGCGCTAGATGCCATGAGTGAACGTATGGTTCAACAGGCAATGAATCGTTTAATGGAAGGCAAGACCAGTATTGTTATCGCACATCGCCTTGCCACCGTTCAGCATGCAGATCGCATTGTGGTAATGGATAAAGGCAAAATTGTCAGTATCGGAACGCATGCACAATTAATGAAAAGCGATACCCTGTACAGGGAATACGCTGAACTGCAATTGCTTAGCTAAGCTGCCTATGGTGCTATAACACTAGAATTTTGCTTGGGTTAAGTGGCAATAAAAGAACGCGAAAACAGCCACTAATTATCATTATTAGAAAAATAAAAAACTAAAAGATTTCGGAAAAAAATGACAAATATGATCTCCCGATACGCGAGGGTATCGGCGTGCTGTGTAGTATTGGCACTCACAAGTGTACCGGCTTACAGCCAATTTATGGGTGACAAACAGGCTAAGTTAGTCGTGACTGAGCCTGTCTCTTTTATGTATGAAACCCGAAAAGTGGAGGCTGTGGGTAGTGCCGAGGCGCTTCGCTCCATTGCACTTTACCCCGCCGTTGCCGATGAAGTCATCGAAGTCAATTTTGTTCCTGGCCAACTTGTTGAAGCTGGGAAAGTATTAGTAAAGCTAGATAATCGTCGCCAGAAGAATGCCGTTAAGCGTGCTGAGCTAACATTGAAAGATGCACAGCGTACACTTGATAGGCTTATCACTAGCCATGCGCAAGGCGCGGTGCCTATTAGTGAACTTGACCTTGCACGCACCCAGCGTGACCTAGCCGAAGTTGCTTTGGAAGAAGCTATTGTCGACTTAGATGACCGTTTTATAAAAGCACCTTTTGACGGCGTTGTCGGCATTACTGACATTGAAGTAGGCGACCGAATTAACGAGCAAACGTTAATCACTACGCTTGACCACAGAAGCAAGCTTTACATTAATTTCAAAGCCCCAGAAGCCGCTTTACCTGTGCTGATGAACGCGCCCGATGTGACCTTAGAGCCATGGAGCGACCGCGAAGCGTCTATTAAAGCAGAAATTGCACAAATTGACTCGCGCATTAACGAAGCAGATCGTACCTTGCGAGCCCGCGCACTGTTAGACAACTCAGCAGACAAATTTCGCCCTGGCATGAGCTTTCGGGTGAATTTAAGCATTAAAGGCGACCGCTATGCAGCCATTCCAGAAGCCGCATTACTATGGGGTGCCACTGGCGCATACATTTGGCTTGCAGAATCTGGAAAAGCGAAACGGGTTGATGTGAATGTTCATCAACGTTTGCGTGGCGCGATTTTAGTGTCTGGCGCCATTAGCGAAGGCGACACGTTAATTGCTGAAGGTGTACAACGCCTTCGAAATGGACAAGCGATTACGACGGAATTGGTTGGGGGCCCCGCCAATGAGTAACGCGCCGGTAACCAATGACCTTCCCTCTTTATCAATTCGACGACCGGTACTCATTGTTGTTCTTAACTTACTTATTGCAATTGCTGGTTTATCGGCACTAAGTGCACTAGAAGTTCGAGAACTTCCCGATGTAGATACGCCAAGAATTACGGTTACCGCCACTTACCCTGGTGCATCACCGGAAACCGTAGATGCAGAGGTTACCAGTCGCCTAGAAGGCGCGGTAGCTCGTGTTAGTGGCGTAAAAAACATTTCCGCACAAAGCGAAGAAAATTCAGCACGTATAAGGGTAGAGTTTCGCGCTGGCGTTAACTTAGAAGATGCCGCTAACGAAACCCGAGAATCGGTGAGCCGCGTTCAGCGACAATTACCAGATGATGTCGAAGAGCTTGCGATTATTCGCGCAGACAGTGATGCGCAAGCGGTGGTAAGCCTTGCGATTTCAAGCGACACCTTAGACATGGAAACCCTGACTGAGCGTGTTGATACCGATGTCGCTCCGCTTTTTTTGAGCATTCCTGGGGTAGCCGATGTCAGCATGAGTGGCGACCGAGAACGTGTGCTTAGGGTATCTGTAGATCCCCTTCGTTTAACCAGCTTTGGGCTATCGATGGCCGAAATTGCCAGCGCATTAGAACTCGCCCCTTTTGATGTGCCAGCAGGCAGTATTCAATCTTCCGATCAAGCCTTAATTGTGCGTGCAGACGCGACATCAGTCAGTGCTGAAGACGTAGGTAACATTGTCATTTCAGGTGATATACGAATTAGCGATGTAGCCAGTGTGTATTTTGGCCCAGCCGATTCCAGCAGTATGGTTCGACTTGATGGCCGCCCTGTTATTGGCTTAGGCGTTATCCGACAAGCCAGCTCAAACACCATTGAAATTTCAGATGAAGTGCTTTCTATGGTGAAAGACTTAGATAAACGCTTTACGGACATGAAGATTGTAGTGACATCTGACGACGCTGAATTTATTCGAGATTCAGTGAAAGAAGTCGTGGTGTCGTTAAGTCTTACCGTAGCCTTGGTTGTTCTTACTTTATTAGTGTTTATTGGCTCTTGGCGCGCCACTATTGTGCCAGCGCTGAGCATTCCGGTCTCACTTGCAGGTGCGTTAGGTATCATTTGGGCCATGGGCTTTTCGGTTAATATTTTAACTTTATTGGCGTTGGTGCTTGCCACAGGCATGATTGTTGATGATGCCATTGTGGTATCTGAAAACATTCAGCGCAGAAGAGCTATGGGGCTTGGTCCTCGTGCAGCCGCGGTTATTGGTACCCGCGAAGTATTCTTTGCGGTTATTGCTACCACCGCGGTACTAGCTTCGGTGTTTATACCCATCGCATTTTTGCCTTCTACCGCAGGGCGCTTATTTAGAGAATTCGGCGGCGTGCTAGCGGGAGCAGTTATCATCTCATCGTTTGTTGCTTTATCGTTAGTACCCGCGCTTACCGCTCGGCTTTCAAAAAAACAATCTACGAAGTCGGGCTTTTTCGATGCTACGTTTGGCCGCTTCGGTCACGCTTGTTTACGGCTATACCAAAGGTCATTAGTGTTCGCGTTAAAATACGCATGGGCGGTAGGCATACTAAGCTTACTAGCTGGCGGTGGTGCATACCTGCTGGCCAAGAATATCGATAATGAATTAATGCCAAGTGAAGATAGAGGCACCATTCGTATATTTGCTCGCGGCCCTGATGGTGCAGGTTTGAACTTCATGGACCGACAGGCCGAGAAGATGGAAGAAATGCTATTCCCTTATGTAGAAAACGGCACCATCGACTCAATTTATACGGTGGTGGGGCAATGGGATCCTAACATTGTATTTATTACTGTTCCCCTTAAGCATTGGGATGACCGCGACAAGTCGTTACAAGATATCGTGGGTGAAATTCGCCCTGGCTTGCAAGCCATTCCAGGAGCGCCGGGCAATGCCTTTGGCGGAAACAGCCTTAATTTACGGGGTCAAGGTGGTGGTTTAGAACTGGCACTCACTGGTGATACCTATGAAAATATTCATAAAGCGGCGTTAGCGTTTGCTATCGAGATAGAAAATGCGTTACCTGAAGTGGGTAGACCGCAAATTAGCTACGACCCTACTCAGCCTCAAATGCGAGTTAATATTGACAGACGTCGTGCAGAGGAATTAGGTGTTCCACTGCCTGATATTGCCAGCGCCCTTCGCGCTGCGGTAAATGGTGATGATATTGCTGATTTAAACGTGGGTGACCAAGCCATTCCCATTATGCTACAAACCAATAATAGAAATTCTATTAACCCCTCAGACCTTACTAATCTGTATGTGAAAAGCAGTACTGGTAACCTGGTGCCATTATCCAGTGTCGCATTTATTACTGAAGAAGGTGTGGCCGCTGAACTTGAACGCCAAGCGCAGCGCCGTGCAATTAATATCGAGATGGATTTGCCGGAAGACTTAGCGTTAAGTGATGTAGTAGACAGCATTCGCGAACTTGGTAACGAAACGCTACCCGATGGCATGGGATTAGTATTCTTAGGTGAAGCACAAACCTATGAAGAAACGTCTAAGCAAGTCGCCCTAACCTACGTACTCGCATTTATTATTGTACTGCTAGTGTTGGCAGCGCAGTTTGAAAGTGTGAATTCTGCCGTTGTGGTAATGTTAACGGTGCCCTTCGGTATTGCTGCGGCTATTTATGCCCTGTACCTAAACAGCACAAGCATTAACATTTACTCGCAAATTGGCTTGGTAATGCTAATAGGACTATTGGCGAAAAATGCCATCTTACTTATTGAGTTTGCCGATCAGTTACGGGATAAAGGCTATAGCGTTTACGATGCCATTATAGAAGCGGGTCGCGTTCGTCTTCGCCCAATCATGATGACATTGGTGTCCACTATACTAGGTGGCCTACCACTGATACTTTCAACAGGCGCAGGTGCCGAAGCGCGAAATGCGATTGGTTGGGTTGTCTTTGGTGGACTAGGTATTGCGGTGGTCTTCACCTTATACCTAACGCCAGTACTTTATCTTGCCCTAGCGCGATTTACTAAACCTCGCGCCGATGAAAGCCAGCGGTTAGAAGGGGAAATGCGAGAGGCTGAACTGCGCGAAGAAGCCAGTGTAAGTTAAGGCCAATACAAAAGGCGTGAATACTCACCTACTCCTTTGTACCTAAAGTATCTTCTAAAAGCCTCGTTTTTAACGGGGCTTTTTTATAACTCAGCGGCTTTTAAAAGCTGCACTATTTAAGCTTCATCATGATTATAATTGTCGCCGATTGTGTAATTGGTAAATCATTTTTTCACTCTTTTATCAGGTGATAGCGGAACATTATCAGGCTGATAGTTAAAATGTCGCATAAAATAGTTCATTCATGCCCATTTCGCTGTTTATTTCATTCCCTAGCTCTTAAAATCCGCGCGAATAAAAATTGCTGTTAGGAACTGACACCATGTTAGACGTGGCACTTATTGTCATCGCCATTCTTGCACTACTGTGCGTTATCTTTGAAGACCTCATTCATATAGACAAAGCCAAAACCACCTTGTTACTTGGCACTATCTCTTGGCTACTTCTATTTATATTTTCCCCCTCTATTTCTCAGACCGAGCACATCAACGATGCTTTGATGACTAACCTTACTGAGATTTCCACACTGTGGTTATTTTTGGTGGCAGCGATGACATTCGTGGCGTATTTAAACCGAAAAGGGTTAATTGAAAATGTGATGAATATTGTGATGCCAAAGAAAATTAGCTTGAAAGCATTACTGTTCTTTACTGCTATTTTCAGTTTTTGCTTCTCCTCATTAGCCGATAACATTACAGCAACTCTGGTTTCAATCGCATTAGTCTTGTCTTTGGGCTTACCATTAAAACAAACTATACGCTTTTCCGTTTTGGTGGTGTTCGCCGTCAATTCTGGTGGGGTGTCATTGATTACCGGCGATGTCACAACGCTGATGATTTTCCTGCAACAAAAAGTGTCTATTACCGAACTTCTCATGCTGATAGTCCCTTCTTTTGTCACCGTGATGTTGCTAGCAGCATTGCTTAGTATTGGCATTACTGGGGAAGTAAGAATTAAGAAACAGCGAAATGATATTGCGACGGTTGATTACATGATTGCCGCCATATTTCTTGCGACCATAATATTTACATTGGTCGCCAACGTCATGTTTTCCATTCCGCCCGTACTTAGCTTTTTAACCGGTATGGCGGTTATGTTTATGGTGGCAACGCTCTACGGGAAACATAACGACAACGACCCCATACTTGACTACATTCGTTACATAGAATTCGACACCCTGCTGTTTTTCTTAGGCGTACTATTGCTTGTAGGCATGCTGGAACACATTCACGCACTTAATGGCTTTATGTATTTATACGATTCACTGCCTGTGAGCGTAGCCAATTATCTGATGGGGATAGTGTCATCCCTGATAGATAACGTACCTTTAACCGCCGCGTTATTAAAAGCGGAAATAGTCATGACGACACCTGAGTGGTTATCGTTCACTTATGCGGTAGGTGTGGGTGGCTCATTATTAGTCATAGGATCTGCAGCAGGTATTGTGGCCATGAGTAAAGTGGAAGGGCTAACATTCGCTACTTTCCTACGTTACTCTGGCCTATTACTGCTTACTTATAGCGTTGGCTACACCATGGTTTTGTTGTTAGCTAATGCATTTTTCTAGTAAGACAATGTACTAGTAAGACAATGTACTAGCGAGAAAATGTACTGAAATCACTATTCAGTGACCCAGTCTTTGCTACCAATCTTTGTTACAAAGCTTGTTACCAAGCTTTGATACAAAAAAAGTAACTTGTGTGCATAACATCTAGCTAAGCGCTAGGCGTTTACCGAGCGCTAGGCAGTTAGTGCGGAGCTTGGTTGTTAAGCTGATTAGACAGCGTACTGCTGCCTGCTATCAATGCCTTGGCCAATAGTTTGTGGGTAAGTACCGATAACAGCTCTGTTTCTGCTTCACTTCGCTCTCCATCAACGCCAGTGATTGCCATGGCAACCTCTAGGGTTTTTTCCGCGTTAAAAGATAGGTCATCTTTTAACGCGCGCATGAACTCAAGTTCATCGCCAGTATCAATAGCTTGTCTGGTCTGGTAAATCGTATCGTTTAAAAAAGCTTCCCGGCAGATTGGACTTTGCCAATCTAGTTCTTCAACCATGGAATTGAGATAATCTTGTTCAGATAACGTCACCATACCGTCTACTTGATATAACAATACTGACAATTTGATAAGTGCTTGATTAAAGGTTTGTTGCTGTGAAAGTTGCATAGTTTCATCCTCTTCGTGCCATACGCATTGGCACCACTACTTGCCCGCATCCTGCTAGGCAGTTTATTGTTTTTCACGAGAGTATTAATGTTGCTCCTGCTCGTTGACAGCTATATTACGCCACCATGAACAATTAAGTTCAATGTGTGAATTAAATGTAAAATAACTGTTGCTATTATAGTCTTTTCTTTGCGAGATCCAAGTAAACTTGCGTATAAGAAGCCCGAAATAAGTGTAAAGACAAATGTAAAAACCAATATAATAAATAGAGCCGCTAGCGCAGCCCTAGGGTGATATCGTTAATGTAGAAGTTGCCTGTAAACGTTTTGTCATTTTCACCATGAGGATCGAGGGCAAAAAATTGCTTTTCTTGATCGGCAAGCGCTTGATAGCCTCCAATCACTTGATACATCCATACCTCACGATCAAACGCTAACGCTTTTTCTTCATAATAGGTTAACGCTGTTTTCGGTTGGCCCGAATCAATAACCTCACAGAAGAAGTCTTCTATGGCTAACTGTAATTCATCCTTTTCAAGAGATACCGTAGATTGTTCGGTTACATCGATATCTTGCTGTGGTTCAGCAACATCATGTTTAGTAGCACGTTGATGAATATGCGTAAGCGAGGACACAATCTCTTGGTAATCGTTTTCGTGCTCAACATTATTCACATCTGGCGCAGCGGCACTCATCACGCTGCTTGATTGATTAAACAGTACTGGCACTTGCGTCAAGTTAGTGTAGTTACCCGGCGCAAAGTCAGGGTGTTGCTCCATGTGTAGCAAGTAGCCCTTAAGCAAGCGAGTACGACCTTGGAATTCTCTGAATCGCCCGAGTAAATCTATCAAACGCGCTTGCACCACCGAGAGTTCTTGCGCAGCTTTTGAAAAACGCTGCTGCAAAGACACCACCAGCAAATGGCGAAGTTCGCGGTTTGAACCCGCTATTTCACTTAATTCATCGAAGCGGAAACATTCCAGCTGTGATAGCAAGTCAGTCACCTGCCCTTGCGCTAGTTCATTTTCACGAATTTTCGCATCTACCGACGACACATAACCAAACTCATTAGTAATGCGCCCGAACAACACACGTACGCTGTTCGATAAAGACTCTGACAGTTGATACACATGCTCGGTTAAATCGCTCATGTGCGCAGCGGATTCGTTGTATTTATTGTAATGCAGGGCTTCTTTATAATGCTCTGCTAAGGTTTTTAAACTCGCGAGCGACGCACCGATATTGGCATTAATGGTGCGGTTTCTTTCATCTTGTAAGCTACCTTCTAGTAACGTACGAACTGCACTTTTAAGTCGTAATTCACTTTGCGATTCAGGGCGCCACAGCACACCAAGCTGCACCAATTGCTCTAATACCTTAGGGCTGTGGTTTTGCTCATCAACCGTGCCGTTTATATAAACCTGCATGATAAGGTCGCTGTGCTTACCCAATGCATTTAGTAAGCGAGCACCTGTTTGAATAAGCGCTTGGCTCATAACAAACTACCCTGGGTAATAGCAGCATCAGCTTGCTCAGATAAACTTAACGCTTCGGTTTCATCAATAAAACGCAGCATTTCATACAAGTGCTCTACTTTACCGGTGGCAAGGTAAATCTGCTTTTCTGGGTTTGGCTTGGTTAAGTAACCCATTTCGGTTAAGCGTTTAAATACCTGCTTTAACTGGCCATCTAAATTCACGCTGGTAGAACCAAACATGCGGTAACGAGAAATTTTCTCTAGTTGCTCGGCATACGCAGGGGTATCTTCAATAGTAGTTTGCAGTTCGTTTAAGCGAATAGCGTTGCCCATAGTCACCGGCATATCAGACTCATTGGCTTGTTGTACTAACAACAACCATTCCACCAGCGGCACTAAGTTCGACGCAGTATCCTGAAACTGTTGGGTTAGAATTTTGCGCTCTGCCTCACCAATGGTTAAGTAACTGGCAAAAAAAACATCGCCTTCAGCTGTGCTTGAAAGTGTGCGGTTTAGCAATGCTAAATGAGGCTCTAATTGCTGAGCTTTCTCACGGTTTTTCAAAAAGCGCCATGCTTCTTCGTCAGTAACCTGACAAATAAAAGTCCCTTGCAATAGTGCGCTTAACACGCGGCCTTGTTCCGTCATCATGATAATGTCTCCTGGCTAGCGGCATTCCCTTTATCTTGTGCTTTTTTAGCCTGTAGGCGAGCAGCAATACCACTGGTTCTCGGCTGAACTACCTGCAACTGGCGGGTGACTTTGTCAATAAGGTAGCGATTCTCAAACAAAGTCAGTACTTCCGATTCAGGGTTCGGGAATGCGCCTACAACACTAATATTGTTGTTCTGACAGGCATCGAAAATTTTCTTCACGTTGCTTTGATGCAGTGTACCCAACTCATCAATGGGCCAGTGTACGGTTGCTTCTGCATCGCCTCGCAATAAACGGGTAAAGGCCAGTAAGAACTTACATAAAATAAGGTAAGCCATACCATGACTAGACGATTCATTTAACTGGCGATCGGTGCGAATAACCAAGTCGCTCTTGCCTTCACGTAAATGAAGTTCGATATCAAGCAATTTACTGATGCCGCCAGTAAGTGCAGCGCGCCCTAAAATGTCTAGCACACGACGCATACTTAGCCCGTACTCTTCATCAGGCAAGGTATTTGCGCCCTCTTCCATCCAGTGCTCGTACAGCTTTCTAAACTGCTCTAGTTCTGGCCAAAATTCTAGCTCGCTAATGCGAGATCGAATTTTCACAGCTGAATCAGACACGCCATCTAGGAACAACTCACCGTCGACTTCTTGGGTAATTCGGCGGCTTTGCGACACAATGCGCTTATCTATATCGGCAAGTACAAAGTAGTACTGAGACAAGTCGGCACCGAATATTCTGCCCTGCTCACGTAGGCCTTGCAGTTTCTGAGGTACTATCACGTTAAGCAGCTGAGATAAGTGCGATACCATACGGCGATGGTCGAAGCTCTTTACTCCATGGGCGTTAATGGTGGCGCATTCTTCGCGAGCCCGTTCCCAGGTATCAGAAAGCCCAGTTCCAGCTTGCGCTGCAATTAGCTGATCGAATCTTTCTACATAAGCACGAATATCGCTATAAAGGGTGTCTCGTTCTTGCAAATGCCCTTGTACTTCAGAAATACGCTGGTTCACACTGACATCGTCATGCTTAATTTCAGTAAACTCTTTTGCAGCTTGCAGGGTAAGCTTACTGAGTGATTTGCTTAACGAACGAACTTGTTCTAATTGATCTGTTGCAGTTTTCAGCCTAGTTTCAAGTGAAGCCTGCATCTCAAGTAGTTGTTCACGCGTCGCTTTATATTCACTTTGCTTTTGAGCCAAACCGCGCTCAGATTCCCCTAACGATTTCCGCGCTTTTGCCAGTTCGTCTTGCCATACCACTTTTTGTTTAGTGAATATGGTAGTGTACCAACGCTCATAATCGGCCACTTTATGGCGGTGGGTTTCGGTGCGGTTTATATCTTCTTTCAGCTTATTAATTTGCTTCTTAAGCTGACCTATTTCGTCTATGTCTACACCGCGATTATTCAGCTCATTTTCAAGCCACTTTTGCATATCTTCACGGTCGCGAGCGGCATTCGCTTTTGCCTGCTGCATGTCTTTATCAATTTGAGAAATACGCCCTGTGCTATCGGCAATTAGCTGTTGCCAATGGAAGCTATGTTCTGTTTCCGACTCTCGCTGCTGATCTTTTATTTCGTCACGGCTAAGTTCATATTGGGCTTTGGCTTGTTTTTGGGCTTGAAGATTAGCTTCAAGCTTTGTTTTCGCCTTTTGCTTGCGTGCGGAAAGCGCCTGCTGATATTCACTTAACAGGCTATCACGGTCTTGTTGAGCGCGCTTACGGCTAGCTTCAGCACTTTTAACCGCATTGTCTTTTTGCGTCATCGACAATTCAGCATTGCGAACATCTTCATTGGCTTTAGCTAAGCGCGTTTCGCATTCATTCTGCGCAGCAAGTGATGCCGCTTGACGAGTTTCTGCCAATTGGAGCTGTTGCTTCAAGGCTTGTTCAGTTTGCGCGTATTCCGGCGTCTCAAGCTCTGATAGGGCTAGACTAACGCCCATCAACGACGTACTTGCTTCATCAGTGTCTGACTTTTCGTCCGATTTAGCGGCGCTTGCGTCTTTAACCACACTAGGGCTCAAGTCGTTTCGGTCTAACAACTCAGGGCGAAGCACCTTACCTAATGACAATTCCCAATCATCAACATTAGCTCGCAAGAACTCTAGCAATGAGCCCTCACCCGGATACAGCAAGCCATTGATTTTTGAAACTGCACTTTCTTCTTTTTGAAAGGCAACACGCGCTTTATCAAGTGCGTTTGAGGCATCTTGCCTAAACTGCACCGCTTTACTGTGGGCTTGCTGAGTTTGTCGGTATGCCCCTCGAGCTGCATCTTCGTTAACCGACGCTTCTTTTGTAGCGGCATCAAGCAAATCTAATTGCGACTGTTCAAATTCGTTATAACCCGCGTTAGACAACGACGCTTTAAGTTCAGCTTCCGCGACTTTAAGTTCGCCAGATGCGGTTTGATAATTTGCTTGTAAGGTGCTGAGCTGGCCTGCGTAATCATCGCGAATGCGGGCAATGGCTTCATGTTCTTGTTGGGTTTGCTCTGCTTTGGTTTCCGCTGCCTCTTGCCTAGCCGCTGATAGCGACTCTAACGAAAGTGACAACTTATCGCCTAGTTCAGCCAATCGTTTGTTATAAGCTGATTCAATATCTTGGTGTTTTTCGGTAAGTAATAGATAGCGGCTGTCGGCCAATTCACGGGCGTTTTGCCATTGCGCTAAATTGGCAACGTCTTCTTTTAACTGGTCAATATTCTGGTCTTGCCATTTATCGAATTCACGCTCAACGGTATCGAGTTCACTGGTGTATTTTTCAACATCAGCACGGGCAGAGGAAATAACTTGGTTAAGGTGATCGCGGGTATCGTGCCACTGACTATCCGTTTGTTTACGCTGAAATGTATTCTCATCTAATTCGTTTTTAGTGGTATCAACGCGGGTAGATAGATGCACTTTATCCAACTCAAAGCTGTGCTTTAAGTTAGCTAATAGTTGCTCAGTGCTGCTTAACGCCATATCGGCTTGTTCAAGCTTGCTGAACTCAGGGCGAATATTGTCGAACTGTTTGATTAACTGGCACTCTTTAATCCAGTCATCAACACGGTGACGGCTTAAACCTGAAGTAGGCGGTGTTACCCCGTCTTCTTCCAAAATAGCGGCAATCATGGCTTTGATGGTTTCCATCTTGCCTTCTTTCGAATGCACCGCTTTTGCAAGTTTTTCGATATGACGCATGTGCTTGCTTGGCTCGCACAGGCTAAATATTTTAGCGTAACCTAACAGCTCTCGGCCGTTACCGCTTTGGTTTAATACACCATGATCGTTTTGCACAATTGCACGGAAATCTTTGGTGTTAAGTAAGCTGGTTACCATCACGTTATTGCGTTTCATGGCGCGGGCAAGTTCAGCGCTACTTACGCTAATGTGCTTGCCACTTTTTTGCTTAATTAAGTAATCATCAATATCGAACGGCTTACCCACCAAACGATAGTTAACACCCGTACCATTGGAGCTTAAGACCGCTTGGCACAAATCACCATCGGCGCGCGCATACTCATAAATAATGAAACTAGATAAACGAGGTAAGTACCAACGTTCAAAACTGTCACGGGTGGCAGGTACTACACGACTAGGATATTCGCCGTAAAAAACCGGAATGAGCCGCTGCAAGGTAGTTTTACCCGATGCATTTGTACCACAAATGTTGGTATGCCCATCAAGCTTCAATTCTACTACACCCGGTAAATGGGTATCGATGAGAACAATACGTTTTAAGCCTGCCATTCAGTATCCTATATTTTTGAGTCTTTGCATGTAGCCTGAATAAGCTACTACCACGTTAATCAACCGTCTTTATCATTCCATGTTTAACAAACTATTACTGTCTTTAGACACGCTTGTTAAATGGTTAATTAGCCGGTCAGTGTATTATGAATTGAATGATTTGCACAGATGGGAAAAGGGTTTGTGGCATGCCAGAGCAAATGAATGCTGCTTTTTTATTCAAAGGCTGCTCAATATTAACATGCGCTTTGTTCCAAAGAACTAGGCTAGGCAAAAGCAGGACAAGATGTGAGCATATTTATAGGGAGAAAAGTGAGTTAATCGGGTTATCTATTTACTCTGATACCCTTGCGGTTTCAGCGTTGAACCCGTGTTCAGCCAACCAGTCAAAACCATCTGATGCAGTTTCAAAGTGGCGTGTTGACCCTTTTTGTTTTTGCAGATCGATCATACGGTCAAGCTGATAGGTTTTTAATGCGTTGTCTTTATAGACTCTCGCGGTATGGGTCATATTATTTGCTTCCGCCCACACCAGCATTTCGTTGATTACAGGCTCTGCATCAGGAGTTGATAACGCCCACTCATCAAAATAAACTAAATGTGCCCATGGCGCGTGGCTTATCATTCGACCTGTATCTTTAAAGGCTTTGCTAAAGCTCTCAGTAATCATTGCGTCCCACGCACCTTTTACGTGGATGACAACAATATTATTGTCTCGTCTAATAACATAATGTTTATTCTTCATTTTAACTAAGCACTCGCCCGTTTTATCAGAAGCTTTATTTTAATATAGAAGATAGTTAACTAAATGCTTGAGCTTTCACTCAACTTATCCGTGGCGGACTCGTTTTTTCACAATGTGAAGGCACAAAAAAGGAGCTATTAACTAGCCCCTTTTCGTTTCAGATTAGCACTTCAACTTAGTCCATCAATTTAGTATTTCAACTTAGCACCTTTAATGCTTCAAAGCAGGAATCACTCAGTTGCCGTTTTCCCTACCTTCGCATTATTATTGACTGCATAGCGCTATTAATTTAGTAAAACAGATACCGATTCAGGTGCAGTAAATGGAACACTGTAGCTAGGCGTCATATCACCAGATGCCTGATTTAGAATATTATCGAAACGCAATACAGCACTATTCGATTTTTCAGCCACATACACATGACCGTTACTTAACATCAAATCGACTGGGTTGCCTAACATGCTTAACGGACCAGAGATAGATACCGACATATCCGTTAGGCCACTTGCGTTTTTAGCACCTGGAATAACATAGAGCTTTCCATCGGTGGCATCTGCTGCGCTACCCACATCTGATATGACCAATGAGTCGCTTTGTGCATCGTAATCGATACCATGAATATTCGTAGGCGCGGCAACAGCCGTTCCCGACATTGCGGGCGTAATTAATCGGTCTTCACCGTCAATAGTGTCCATTCCACTATTAAGTTTACGCACCACATCTTCAAATACCGCGACAGTACCGTTAGTCAGCGCTAAGAACGCTTGGTCTGTTTCTGCATCATAGTCAACATCCCAAGGGCTAGCGCCGTTAGATGCCGTTAGCGTAAGCAACGGAGCAACATTACCTGCGGCACACGTTGAGAAAATGCGAACACCTGGTGCGCTGGCATCTATATCGGCAACAAATATAAGATTATCGTTTGATGAAACATCAATACCTTTAGGCGCAATAAGTCCCGTGCTATCACCGCTAATCTCATGGTCGTAAGACGTATTATACATACCGTCATTACGGGTAGATTTAAGACGGTTTACTACCAATATGCCACCTGTACTGGTTGCCGTATCATCAAAGGTAATATACCCGTCCCCCACGGCGGTGTAAGTTGCGCTCTCAATACTAATAGTGCTATCGAAGCTAGCTAATTCACTGCTTAATGTGGCGCTATACTGCGTAACACCGCCGGTGGTATCGCTAGCTTCTCCAGGATTACTGGTTACACTAAGCCCCTTGATGGGCATGGTAGATAGACCATTGTCAGACGCGTCCATTTGCATTTCTACATCTGTTAATTCAGCTATTGATTCAGGCTTACTGGTAGAGGTAACAAGGTCAGGAGCTATGTCGCCACTCTCACCACTAAATATGTTGGTGAAGACAAGAATAGCGTCATTCGACTTTTCAGCCACGCGCAAAGTAGAACCGGTAAGCGCAATATCAACAGGATTACCTAATACCGTTAATGCACCGCCAATAGTTCTGGTAGGTACGGTAGCACCATCAGCAGAGGCTGCACTGGTAAGCACAAATAGTTGCCCATCGTCAGCTACGGCAGCATCACCAACATCCGATATCACTAATCTGTCTGACATAGGCTCGTAAACAATACCGTGAGCGTTAACAGAGATTTGGTTTCCATCGCTATCTGAAGGCACTATAGTACGCGTCACTGTTGGGGCAAACTCAGAGGCTATCACATCATCGTATACCTGTCTCTTATACACATCTCCGAGCCCACGAGACGCTACGCTATCTCGT
>OJEJ01000372.1_pt1 | contig 16671 bp, 12 predicted proteins | sample 1593271 | NCBI WGS metagenome assembly OJEJ01 (sample SAMN05416877, study PRJEB24817) | seawater metagenome | isolation source: Sea water | place: Canada:Atlantic | collected 2013-11
AGCCCTTCGTTTATAAGGCTCTGTAAATCTGCAACTATTGAGTGGGAGTAATAACGCGCCCTACAACATCCATTTCTAGGCTGTTTCCTATGTTGTAACGTTGTTGTAAAGACTCATTCCTTCGTCTTTGTTGTAAACATTGTTGTAAAGTTCTGCTACTAATACACTTCATAAGTGTATCAAGTATGTAATACGACTTACGCTTAAAGGGATCTCAATATGCTTTTTTTGGATCTATGCGGTATAGTATAGATAATGTTGGGCTTATGGGTACAGAAAATGAAAACCGTCATCTCAATCGTAGCAATACTGTTAGCTGGAGTAGCTTTTAGTGAAGACAAAAAAGGCGTTTTGGATCATCAGCCTTGGTGGGCACCTTTTTATCCAATAAAATTAGCCTTACAGTCATTTGTTGAGCCATCTTTTGATAATAGCTCTCTATTAAAAGGAAAGCATATTGTAGTAATAGTTGCAGATGGGTATTGTCCATATTGTGAAAAATTTGAACAAGACGTTGCTAGCGAATACAAAGGAACGATTCCACTAATCAATAGAACAGCGAGTCAGCTCAATGAGCTAAAAATTAAAACACCAAAATGGGGCACACCAACAATTATCTTTATTCAAGATGGCACAGAGGTATTTGGTCATCAAGGATATATGACACCCAAAGAGTTTTATCAAGCCCTTGGCGGATTCAAATAGATTCTTTGCTTGTATGTATTTGTAATTGTCTGCCTCTTTAGTCCTCATACATAATTACATATTTCTAACGCCTTCAAGGCCTGAGAATCGATCTGGCCAAAAGACTATCGCCTTAACAATCGATAATACACCTGGTATATCTTCCTTCCTCTCCAACATAAATGGCGTCAAAACTGTCCGCTTTGATCAAGTCAGGCCATCTTTATCATGTTAATAAGCTAGTGATCGGGATATTATTTCTGCATGACTCGGTAATGATCTCGAATGTTCTACTTAGGCGACAATTCCTAATATCTTGTTCAAGCCTAATAACCAGCCCATATAATTGAAGGTGCATCTATGAATGGCTCAACTCCGTCTCAGCTCCCACTTCGAAGCCCCAAAGTAATGCTTATCGGTGCTGGCATGACCGGCATCCTGATGACCATCAAGCTGAGAGAAGCTGGCATCACCGACATCACCATTCTGGAGAAGAAGGAAAGCCTCGGTGGAACCTGGCGAGAAAATACCTACCCAGGTGTTGCCTGTGATGTACCGTCGCACATGTACACCTACTCCTTCGAGCCTAACCCTGAATGGTCTCGCCTGTGTGCTTATGGCTCAGAAATAAGGGAGTACTTCGAGCGTGTGGGTCGCAAGTATGGCGTGACGGAAAAGATACTGTTCAATGAAGCCGTCACCCGTAGCATTTATGACAAGGGCAAATGGACAGTCACTTCGTCCAAGGGCAACACTTATTTGGCCGATTTTGTAATTAATTGCACCGGCATTCTGCACCACCCGGCGAAACCAAATATCAAAGGCATAGAAACCTTTGGTGGTGATATGTTTCATACCGCCGAGTGGAATCACACTGTCGATTTAACAGGTAAGCGGGTTGGCGTTATTGGTACCGGCTCAACAGCAGCACAAGTTATTCCTGAAGTGGCAAAAGCCGCAGGTAAGCTATCGGTCTTCCAGCGCACACCACAATGGATTCTTCCTATGGCCAATCAAGCTTTTTCGGAAAAATTTAAAAAAAAGCTGCGTGATAACCCAAACCGTCTACGGCGCCTACAAGTCTTTTACGCCTGGGCAGGGAGGGTATTCACGAAAGCAGTGACTGGTCACCAACCTCATCGCGCCTTATTGAGCGCAGGTGTTAAGTTAAACCTCAAGCTGAGTATTAAAGATAAATCACTGCGCAAGAAATTAACTCCTGACTATAAAGTAGGCTGTAAGCGTCTTATTGTTAATAAAACTTTTTATAATGCTGTCCAGCGTAACAATGTAGATTTAGTCACCGAAGGTATTACTGAAATCACACCAAAAGGTATTAAAACAGGCGATGGTAAAGAGCATGAACTGGATGCATTAGTTTTATCCACTGGCTTCCATCACTTTAACTTTATGCGACCTATGGACATGCGCGGCAAGGAGGGCTTGAAAATTGACGATGCATGGTCAAAGAAGATTCAGGCCTACCGCTCTATGTTTTTACCTAATTTCCCAAACTTCTTTTTAATGCTGGGACCCAACACCCCTATTGGCAACTATTCAGTCATTGCCATGAGTGAAGTGCAATGCGCCTATATTCTCAAGATTATCGGTCGCTGGCAGCAGGGTGAGTTCGACGAAATTGATGTAGAGCCATCGGCATTTAAAAGCTTTAATGAATACTTAAAAGCGGGCATGTCGAAAACAGTTTGGGTGGGAGGTTGCCAAAGTTGGTACCTAGATGATGATGGCGACCCTGCCGTCTGGCCATACACCTGGGAGCAGTGGGAAAAGGAAATGAAAGAACCGAAAATGGCTGACTTTATCACTACGAAATTTTCTACCCAAACGGAAAAGACTACCAAAAAGAACGAAGTTGCAGAGGTCGTGTCAGTCAATATATAGAAGAAAAATCCAGTTCTATAGGGTATTTGCACACAACCAAATCAGAGGTAGGTAATGCAACTCAACGAAAAAAATGAACCCCAACCAAACAGTCAACTGCCATTAACCGGTATTCGTGTACTCGACCTTTGCGATCTCCGAGGGCAAAGCTGTGGTCGCATGTTGGCCGACCTGGGCGCAGAAGTCATTCTTGTAGAACCTCCTGCAGGTATGTCATCTCGACGCAGAGCACCTGTCGTCGATTCACAGAGTCTGTACTTCGCCACACACAATGCCAACAAATTGAGTGTGCAGCTAGACCTTGAAAACCAGGAAGGAAAAAATAATTTTCTCACGCTCGTTCGCAGCAGTGACATGCTGATTGATGGCGGTGACAAAAATATTTGGGAAATGCTGAGTACAAGTCATGCCCAGCTACGAAGCATTTATCCTGACCTTATTATACTTTCGATCACGGATTTCGGGCTACAAGGTCCCTATAAAGATTTCACTGCCACTGAATCCGTTCATATGGCGATGTCTACCGTTCTATCCCGATCCGGAACCAACGGTTCCCCTCCTCTGTTGCCACCTGGTGAGCTAGCGCTGGAAACCGCCGCCATTCAAGCAGCCTGGGTTGCCTTGCTGGCCTATTGGCAGAGATCACACAATGGCAAGGGAGACTTACTGGATTTCTCGATTAATGATGCGATAGCGCAAACCATCGATCCAGGCGTCGGCGCATCCGGGAACGTAGCCGCTGGCCGCACAGCGATAGAGGTCGCCACTCATGGCAGACCCGAAGTTAACTTCATACCCGGAAAATTGCCGTCTGTGGCCCTGCTCTACCCGATATTCAAATGTGCTGACGGCCATATCAGAATCTGTGTTCTAGACCCAAGGCAGTGGCGAAGTATGTCTGAGTGGCTTGGCCCTGATCATCCGTTTACACACCCCAAGTTTAGGGTCGCTATAAACCGTCTTCTGAATATTGATGCCATCAATAAATTAATGGCTAACTTGTTCGAGAATCAGACCCGTGAGCATTTATTCGCTCAAGGACAAAAGCGAGGCATACCCATTGCATCGATCAATCTTCCCGGTGAAGTGTTTGATAACGATCACTTTGTCCAGCGCAACTTATTCACTAAAATCGACATCGGCGGAAAAAAGGGTAAAGCCCCTTCAGGTTATTTCTGTATTGATGGACGGCGAATAGGTATCAATACCCTTGCACCTAAACTCGGTGCCAATACTCAAGACCTGCTGTCACGCCCGAGGGTGAAAGACGCTTTACCGGTAACCGGGGGCGAATCGAGAAAACCCTTAGGGGAAATATTAGTACTGGACCTTGGTGTCATCGTCGCAGGTGGTGATCTGGGACGGCTGTTTGCCGATCAGGGCGCAACCGTGATCAAAGTCGAAAACAAGGCCTACCCTGATGGACTTCGCCAGAGTATTGACAACAATCCCGTTCCCATCTCATTTGCTCAAGCCAATCGAAATAAAAAATCGTTAGGTCTTAACCTGCGTAGCGATAAAGGAAGAGAGCTTTTTTTATGCTTGGCCAAAGATGCCGACGTGGTTATCTCCAACTTCAAACCCGGCACTATGGAATCCCTGGGGTTAGGCTATGAGATATTAAGAGAGATCAACCCTGGCATTATTTGCGCCGAAAGTAGCGCAATGGGCAGCGCCGGGCCTCAGGCCCGGACCATGGGTTATGGGCCTTTGGTTAGAGCGAGCACCGCGCTGTCGGGCCTTTGGCGATACCCTGAAAAAGACATGGGCTTTGGAGACTGTTTAACCGTCTTTCCGGATCACTTTGTCGCAAGAGTCAGTGCAACAGCTATTCTGGCTAAACTTATTCAGCGAAAGACAACGGGCGTGGGAGGATTTATTGATACCTCTCAGGCAGAGTGCATAATCAATGTGCTTGCCAGCGAATTCCTTCGTGAATCCATTGCACCTGGTTCCTTAAAACCAATGGGAAATCATTCTGAATTTGATGCGCCAAACAGCCTTTATCCCTGCGCAGGAAAAGATGAGTGGTGCGCAATTTCGGTAACCAGTGATGAGCAGTGGCAGGGATTATGTCGCTCGATGAAGCGGAGCGACCTTGGCAATAATTCTAGCTATCAGACTACGGCAGGTCGACTCGAGTACCGTACTGCCATCGAAGAGACTGTTGCCAATTGGTGTAAGTCCAGATCTCCCTATGAGGTTATGAATCTTTGTCAAAAGCAGGGAGTTCCCGCAGGAAACATGCTTCGTTTGTCAGAGTTCATAGAAAACCCCCACTATAGTTCGCGAAATTTCTTTCGGAAGCTGCACCAACCCACAGTCGGACGAGCGATTGAAACCGACAATGGTCCAGTCGCTTTTAGTGACAACATTCCGCCACCTCAAATTCAGCCCGCACCCGCCCTTGCTGAACATACCCGCGAATTAATGAGTACGCTTATTGGCCTGTCGGATCTTGAGATTGACATATTAATCGCTAGTGGCGATCTAGAGGTAAGCAAAAAAGAAATAGGCGCAATGCAACAGAAGGTAAAAACACTGGCCATAAATTCAGTCATTAAAATTGTACTAAAATACCAAGAACTTAAGTATTTGTTTAAGAGAGTGAACGATAGCAAACTGATGGATTGAAGATAGCAGGAGTACAAACGACTCCATGCCCATGGAGCTAAATTACGTACGGCAGATGTAACAAGAGCTTTCCCGACAGATCGGCATGGAGATTGATACTGGCTACTGGCTACTGGCTACTGGCTACTGGCTACTGGCTACTGGCTATCGATTATCTGCCGCCAAAGCAGAATATGTTTTTGTTCGACACACGTCTAGTAGACACGACTGCTCTGAGCGCGGTTTAATTGCCAGTAAAGACAGGTCTACGCTTTTCGCTAAAAGCGCGAATCCCCTCCTTGCCATCGTTGGAGGCGGCCAACTCGACAATAGACTTCCCCTCTAATCCAAGTTGGGAGTGCAGGTCATTGTCAGAGCTTTGCAGCAACATTCTACGAACACCGCCAAACGCAGCTGTTGGTCCTTTGGCCAGTCTTGCGGCCATAGCCTGGGCTTTTTCCATAAGCTCTGAGGTTTCTACGACCTGATTGACGATACCCCAATCCAGCGCTTCGGTCGCAGACAGCTGGCGATTGGTAACCATCATCTCCTCCGCCCGGCGCAACCCTAGTATCCGCGGTAAATAATAGGTAGCGCCGCCATCGGGGGTTAGTCCTGCTCCGGTATAGCCCATCGAAAAGCGCGCATCACTGGTGGCGACAACGAAACTGCTAGCAAGAACCAGGGACAAACCTCCGCCCACAGCTGCGCCCGTCACTGCTGTGACGACGGGTGCATTCATAGTAGACAAAAGCTCAATCGCCGGGTGGAAGTGCTGCACCATATCTTCTATGGCACTGGGAAGCGTCGCTCCGAAAGCAGCAAAGGCCCCAAGGTCTCCCCCCGCACAGAATATAGGCCCGGCACCGGACAACAAAACGGCGCGAGTTTCCGCGTCGTTGCTACACAGCTTTGCCACCTCATATAACTCCCCGGAAAGGGTCGGATCAATAGCGTTGGCTTTGTCAGGTCGGTTAAGCTCGATATGAGCCACGCCGTCCTGTCTTTCGAAGTTAATACATTTATAAGTCATATTAATCTCTCTAAAAGTTTGTTCAAAAAAAGTGAGCGGGCAAACCCATCAAGGGCTGCACGCTACTCCGTCATTTCCTTTTTCATAAACCCTACTGTATCAAAAGCTGTGTAACCTCCAGACCTAGTCCGATTTTGGACTACACCCCGAGAGTCTGTAGCAAAGTTCGGCTACGGCTTGGAACCCAGTACTGGAACGCTTTTAATATAATGCCCAATCATCACCAGTGCACGCTTCGCATCCGGAACCAGAGGACTAAGGGTCTGAAAGACATGGAACTGAGCCTCAAAGACGTCCAGTGATACCAAAACTCCGGCAGCTTTGGCACGCTCAACAAAGGCGATGATCTGATCAAAAAATATCTCAGCTCCCGCAACTTGCACATAAGTCGGCGGCAAGGTCGCTAAGTCTACGTCGGTGAAAACCAGATCAGCGAGACTGGACACATTATAGCCTTGAGACTTTCGAGGCCTGTCTCCCTTCAGATAGAGTGTTATCCAGCCCTGAAGTAACGCTTCGTCTAGCACATCATTTTCCGCATGGGTGGTTATACTGCCGGTGCTGCAACCCGGGTGTACCCATGGAGACAGGAGTACCAGAGCATCGGGCTTTCGGTTACCCGATGAGTTAGCTAATGCCAGGGATGTAGCTACTGCCAGTGCGCCACCGGCGGAATCACCACTTAATAGCACCGGCGTGTTGGGGAAGGACTTCAATACCTGTCGGGTCACCGCCAGACAGTCCTGCTGTGCTGCAGGATAGAGATGCTCCGGCCCCAGCCGGTAATCAACGGCCAGCACATGCGCATCGCTGCTTTCTGCCAATTGCGCCAAGGTATTCTGGTAACCCGCTACCGAACCGATAACATAACCACCACCATGAAAATACACCAGAATATGACGAGGTTCAGACACGACTTTGGGGCGGCACCACTGGCAGGCGACCCCGGCCAATGTCACAGTCTCGAATGTGACGTTTTTTTCTGCGGAAGAACGAATCTTCATTACACCCGTACGGTGTCGCAACCAATCGATGGGTTTGCCCTTCGATTCTCTCAGTATTCTTTTTAGCAGGCGACAGACGAACTCTGTCATCCAACGGCGCTGGATCAAACGTCCGGGTGAGTGAAACATGCTGAGAAGAGTGAATAGAGAGAGACGAAGTACGTCCAGTATCGCCATATGCCCAGTCCTGCTTTACGTGTTTAGTCCGACAGTATTGTCATTGAGTATTTTAATCAAGACTGAGAGAAACAAGAATACGTAAACCGGACATATAGTTGTTAATTTCGGTCAACAAACTAGGCTTGCAAGCGCCACAAACCGCTAAAAATTTCTCTATGCAGGATCCGAAAATCTGGAATCCCATTTTTCAAAACTCGCCCTTACCACCTCGATTTTATTCGCCGTACCCATCAGAGCAGTCTGTTCAACGGACTCGATCAGCAAACCTGAACTATGACAATGATAACTGACTGCTATTCGTTGTCTCGTAGCTTAAGCTCTCATTATTTGCCGATAAAAACAGGCTTCTCTTTTTTGAAAAATGCCATCGTCGCATTGATATGATCTTCGCTGGTGGTTGTAATCACTTGAATTTTAGCTTCCTGGTCAATCACATCGGTTAAACTGGATCTCGCTGCAGACCTCAAAACTTGCTTTCCAAACTTCTGCGCTAACGGAGCCCCCTGAGCCAACTTCTCAGCCCACGCCTGGGTCTGGTTTAACAGTTCATTAGCCGGCACAACCTTGTTCGCCAAGCCGTAATCGAGGCATTCTTGTGGCTCCAGACGCCCCGCTTCAACAAACAACTGCATGGCTTTCTTGTAACCCATGGCGTTCACCAGATGGTAGCTGGCACCGCCATCGGGGATCAAACCAATCGCGGCGAATGCCAGATAGAGATAGGCATCATCGGCCATCACGGTAAAGTCACAGGTCATCGCTAACGCAATGCCAATACCCGCACAGGCGCCATTAACGGCAGAAATATAGAGCTTTGGGGATTGATCAATAGTCGTAAGGAATGGCTTATATTCCTTCAGGATTTGCGACTCGATGTCGTCGTAACCGGCCAGACCGTCCATCAAATCAGCGCCAGCTGAAAAACCGCGACCTTCTCCCGTCAGGATAACGACACGTACATCGTCGTCGGTCTCTGCCTTTTCGATAGCCGCCGTCAAGTCCATTCGAAGCTTCTCATTAAAAGCATTCATGGCTTTAGGGCGGTTCAATTTAATGGTGGCAATCCTGTTGGTCACCGTGTAATTGGTCGTCTCAAAATTAGTCATGGTTTTATACTCTATTAAAGTTGCCACCACAGTTCTCACAAAGAACAGTGGCGGCATTAACAATTTATTTCGGTTATATGCGGATACTGACACCCATATCAGTCAAGGTTACTACTATAGCTTTCAGAAAAAATATCACGACTAATAATCAGCTTCATGATTTCGGAGCTGCCCGCCAAGATTCGGTTTATACGCGCGTCGGTAAACATATTACAGATGGGGTACTCTTTCATATAGCCCGCACCGCCGTGGAGCTGTACACCCAAATCAAGCATCTTCCACTCAATTTCAGTGGATTGAAGCTTCGCCTTGGCGGCCATATTAGCCGTTAGCCTATCTTCATTGTGTTCCGCCACAAGATGATCAATAAAGACTTCCACAATTTCAATCTCGGTATCCATCTCTGCCATTTTAAACTGTGTATTCTGCATATAGGACAGAGGCTTACCAAATACCTTCCTTTCCATAACGAATTCACGAGTAAGATTAAAGGCTCGGCGAGCACTGGCAATGGAACCCACAGCCGCGATCAACCTTTCTTCTGCGAGCCCCTGCATCAAGTAGAAAAATCCACGGCCAACTTCACCCAGAACATTCTCTTTAGGGATAATCACATTGTTAAAGAACAACTCAGCAGTATCCTGGGCCTTCATCCCCATCTTATCGAGATTGCGTCCACGCTCAAAACCTTTCATACCGCGTTCAACAACACAAAGGGTCATCGCGTGTGGATTATTCTCAGGGTCAGACTTACCCGCAACCACAACATAATCCGCATTGATACCGTTCGAAATATAAGTCTTGGAACCATTCAAAATGAAATGATCCTCATCCTCACGCAAGGTTGTGCGCATACCTGCCAAATCACTACCGGCATCGGGCTCAGTCATAGCAATAGCCAGAATTTTTTCACCCTTTATGCATCCGGGTAAGAAACGCTGTTTCTGCTCGTCATTTCCAATATGCTCAAAATAGCTACCCACCAAACGGCTGTGCAACGTATTGAGCCATGACGCACACCCAACTCTGTGGGTTTCCTCCATGATAATTTGCTCAAAACGAAAATCGGAATCACCCAGACCACCGTATTGCTCATCAGGCCAGATCATCAAAAATCCCTGATCGCCCGCCTTTTTAAAAGCCTCACGATCAACAATGCCCTGTTCCTGCCATTTTTCCATGTTAGGAACAATCTCGGCTTCAAGAAACTTACGGTAAGCATCCCTAAACATAGTTTGTTCTTCAGTAAATGTTCGCATATTTCACCTCATAGACTTCAGACCACCGACAATGCCAGTGCTCTATTTTTGAATACTTATTGGAAGGTTTCACCTGCAGAGATCTTGTCAGCAATGATCTCTGGATAGTCAAAACGCTAGCCATATTTGGCAGACCAGCGCCTAGACCGATAGGCTTAACTTCATGTAGCGAGCCGTCTTTTTTACCCTTGCTGCGGGGAGTACGCACCGCGTCGTAGATATCGGCGTGATTGGTCATTGAATGCCTCCCTTTTGTCCGTGTTATTCACGTTATCGTGGGTTGAGCTCCCCTTAAGGGGATTCAGACCTCTATAATGCTACGGCGGCAGCCTGCTCACCATGGCCTATGGATTCACAAAAATAGGCATTATGGTACAATTAGCAACAAACACGCATCAAAGGACATCTACCATGCAGGACGTTACCGTCGCCCCTCACTTTGTAAAGTGCATGCTCGAAGGTGCTAGAATAAAGGGTTATAACGTGGAAGAGATTCTCAAGGCACAAGGTATACCGGTACAAATCCTAAGTAACCCCAAGCTCAGAATATCGACAAAATCGTTCGCTGCACTGGGATCAAGTATTATCCAGCTGTTACAGGACGAGACCTTTGGACTTCTGGAAAAGCCGCAGCCTATAGGGACCCTTCATTTTCTGCTGTTTGCCTGCTTAAGCGCACGCACCATTGAAGAGTCCCTGAGGCTATGGAAGAAAGGGGTCAACCTGATAGAGAATAGCCTGTCCATAACCTTTCAAGCGACTGAAGAAACCGGCACTCTGGCCATTCGCTGCAAAAAGAAAAACGGCATTCTCAGCAATTATATTGTGGAAACCTCACTACTGAGCATTCATCGGGCTCACTGCTGGCTGGCAAAGGAGTTTATTCCGATTAAAGAGGTCGAACTGATGATCCCGGAGCCCAGTTTTGTCGATGAATACCCCTATCTCTTTTACGGCGCACCGGTTCGTTTTAACCAAACTCGCAATGCCATAAGTTTTTCCCGTCATAGCCTAGACTTACCCTGTAATCAAAACCCAGAGTCACTGGACACCCTGATGCAAGCCCCCCTTGTGCGCCTTTTGACTCAACCCCGGCAAAGCACCTCGCTGGCTATCCGAGTTCGCTTGTGGTTGGAAGGCGCCTTCCGGGAAGGCCACCATTCTCCCAAGCTGGACTATGTCGCCGCACACATGAAGCTAACGCCCCAAACCCTGAAGCGTCACTTAAAAAAAGATGGCTATGTCTTTCAAAAGTTAAAAGAGGACACTCGACGGGATATGGCCATCCATCTTATTCTTCAGAAACAACACAGCATCGAGGGGATTGCTTTTAAATTGGGCTATTCAGAAGCCAGTACTTTTATTCGCGCCTTTAAACATTGGACAGGGCTTACCCCGCTGGCCTACCGAAAGAACTTCAAACACTCCTCCTTAAATTCTGATTCTTCCAATGCAGACGCTTCAGACATCATAGAAAACTAATAGGCCAACTGATGCCAGTAAACGGGTAATCCTTCAAACCAAGGAATGTCTACCAACGCGCATTAAACCGCGCCCTTGGCTTTCAGTTCCGCAATAGTCTCCTCACTCAATCCCGCCGCACGTAACAGCTCATCCGTATGCTCACCGACCTTCGGAGGAACGCCTACAACAGGTTGACTGCGACTGAATTTGGGCGCCGGCGCCGGCTGCATCACCCCATCGATATTAAGGAAGGTCTTACGAGCGATATTATGCGGATGTTTTGGTGCCTCAGAGAAATTCAACACCGGCCCGAAGCAGATATCGGTGCCCTCGAGCAATTCACACCACTGATCACGGGTTTTACTGCCAAACAATTCTTTCAGTTCCGCTTTACCCTGAGGCCAGAGGGACTTGTCCCACTGATTGGCAAAGGTGGGGTTATCGACAAGATCAAGGCGCTGTAAAAACTCCTGATAAAACTGCGGCTCTAACGAGCAAATGTTGACAAATTTACCGTCGGCACACGCATAGGTATCACTCCAGGGAGCTGCACCATCGGCCCAGCCGGTTCCCAACTGATCCTTTATCTGACCGGTGTTGTGCATCAACCACAGCAGACTAGAAATATAAGCAGAACCATCGGTGATGGCGGCATCGATCACCTGACCCTCACCTGTCTTCTGAGCATTAATGACACCACAGAGAATACCCCAGGCTAAAATCATAGTACCGCCCCCCAGATCGCCGACCAGGGTCAATGGCGCGGTGGGCGCTTTATCTTTGCCACCGCCGTACCAGAGAGCCCCGGAAACCCCAATATAGTTAGGATCGTGTCCGGCAGCCTGTGCCAGGGGACCAGTTTGTCCCCAGCCGGTCATACGGCCAAATACCAGTTTAGGGTTGCGCTGCAGACAGACTTCCGGGGCCAGGCCCAGACGTTCCATCACGCCGGGCCGAAATCCTTCGATCAGTACATCGGCCTCTTCCACCAACTTCAGTACCAGCTCAACCCCTTCCGCGTCTTTTAGGTTCACGGCAATGGATTTCTTACCGCGATTAAAAAAAGAAAATTTACTGACGTCGCCCTCGGCAGTCACTGCCGGGGCATTGGCATTGGCGGTCTTTCGCTCCACCAGTATCACCTCGGCGCCCATATCCGCCATCATCATACCGGCGCAGGGGGCTGGACCAATACCCGCGATTTCAACAACCTTAATACCTGTTAATGGTCCTGTGTTCACAGCTTAACCCTCTACCTATAATCAGATTCTGTTACTTTGGACGATAGCGAGCGATGAGACAATGACATTTGAAGTCACATTAATTAACAATAGACATCATTACGTTGACTTTAACGCTTTTCATTAGTGACTATGTTTTCCCTAACAAGGATGTCCCATACTAGCTGTAATTGCTTTTCATAACGGCGCCAGCGCCCAATAGATCCTGTGTGTGCCGGCTGTCTCACTTGCACCGCGCTTGCGGTAGTAACCGCTGTTTCCTGCTGGTGGAAATTGGCACAAGCGTCTTCCCAAGGTAGTTGTAAGTAATTAATAATACGTCGGCTTTCGGTTTCCACATCAGCAGCTACCTCTTCATAGCGCACGTCAAGAAAGCGTCCCGGGAAGCGCTGCCTCCAGATATCCATCAAACGATAGTAGCGTACAAAATGTCTTGCCATTTCCTCAAGGTCGTAGGAGTGTGGGTAGGCATCAGCAAATAATTGTTTGTAGACCGAAAAACAAACATCCATTGGATCGCGCACTAAGTGGATAATCTTAGCATTGGGCAACGCAGCTAAAATAAGCGGTAAAAACTGGTAGTTATAGGGAAGTTTATCCACAAAATATGGGGTTTCCCCTCTAAATTGTCGGGTGCTTGTCATATATTCGTCACCCAGATTTTTGCCATTCAGCCTGGCAGCTGACTCAAATAGCGACGCTGAGAACCGCTCACTTCCGTCATAGTCACTTTGCCGTCGCGCCGTAATTTCAAATTGGAGTAACTCCCCCGCCGAATGCACCTGGGAGTGGGACGTAATAATGCGCTCAACCAAGGTGGTCCCCGTGCGAGGCTGGCCGACAATAAAGATCGGCGCATCCGTGCCACAATATTCAGATTTGGTCGCCAGCCACTCTTTAGTGTAGGTATTTTTAAGTGTATTAAAAGTATCTTCTTCTTGGGAATTATCGAAGTTAACAAGCTTGCGTCGTGCGTTAGCGCCGCGACGAAAATAACCGAATGCCTGCTCCCAATTTCCCAAGTCTTCGCACTCTTTACCGGCGCCATAACATAAAAAAGCTTCGGCTTGAGTTGGTATAGAGTTGCTCGTCAGTATGTTTTCAATTTGCGCCAGATGATCAGTGTTACTTGCCTTGGTCAGCCCGGACAGAAGCCAATGAGCCTGCCCATTATTGGGCGCAACCTGCAACACCTTATCCAACTGAAATTTTGCTAACTCTGTTTCACCTAGGTACATTTGGCTGCTGGCAAGATTAACGTTAATGGATGGATTTTGAGGGGCTTTTGCCGCAGCTTTTTTGAACCATTGATTTGCCGTTTGGTGCTCTCCCAGCATGGAATAGGATAACGCAATAACCTCCTGCACCTGAGCTATATCGCCATTTTCGTACTTTACCGCATTAGCTAAGGCCTGGTCAGCAAGATTAATATTTCCACACTGCGCCTGACATTTTGCAAGATGCGCCCATGCAGCCACATGCCCGGGATTAAGGTCGGTAACAGCGCTAAAAGCGAGGATCGCTTTTTCTCGATCATTACTGGCCAGCCCAATGAGGCCCACCAGAAAATGTGCCTGCTCATTTTTTGGTTGTTGTTTGAGTACAGCCATGCAGCAACCACGAGCCTCATCTAGATTACCTTGCGAAAGTGAGCGAAAGCCCCGCGCGATGACATCTTTAATGGTTTCTTGAGGTCGAGTATTTGACGTTTTCATAGGCGATACTGCCTCTTTATTTCTTTTGTAAAAATATCTATGTCCTGGATCAATGAATCAGAACCGTCAATTATGCGAACATTCTCAGTTCACTGTAAATAAAAAGAAGGGGCGATAAATCGCCCCTTAAAACATAATCAGAACAGGGTTCCTGATTAATGACTGTTACCTAAAAGCGAAAGCTAACGTCCACTCCCACAGTGCGCGGCGACGTAGGTGCCACCTTACTTGAAATAGTGCCATTTGAAATTAGAGCGAAGGATTCTTCGTCGAAAACATTCTCAACATAGGCACTCAATCTCCAGTTTTGTGAACTATTCCAACCGGTGACCAAGTTAACAAATCCCCCGCTATCAACCGTTCCAAGAACCTTGTTTTCCATATCACTGAAGTAATCGTCCTGCCAAGAAAAGGTTAGCCTGCCAAAAATCTCACCCCCATCAACGGGATAGGTAGCATTGACTCCACCGGAAATAGTCAACTCCGGATTAAAGGCAAGGCGATTACCCTCGCAACTTTGGCCATCAGGCTCTTCACAGGTCTCTAAGGGAAGGCCACTGGCATCAGTGTCACTCCAAGCGGCGCCCATAAATAAAGACCAATTGTCATTAATAGCAGCACGCAGATCCAGTTCCACGCCAACACCGTCGACTTCGCCTACATTCTCAACAAACGAATTAGCAAGCTGGACTACGACATACTGTAGATCCTCGTATTGGTAGGAGTAGGCACTGATGCCATATTTTACTCTACCTTCAGCAAGGTCACCTTTAACACCAATCTCATAGGACACGATACTTTCCGGATCAAAAGGATCAAGCTCTGCACCTGGCAATGCCACGCCGTCAGCTAATTTGGTTACATTGTCTGTGCCAAAGCCACCCGCTTTATAGCCTTTTGATACAGAGCCAAAAAACATCGTGTCGTCGCTGGCAAAGTAACGCAGGGTAGCGCGAGGCGACAGATCATTCCAATCCAACTTTCCCTTTACTGGGATAGGTGTATAGACAGGCCATACAAACCCTTGTCCCATGATAGTGGTCTCCGCTTGTTTTTTATCCATGGTATAACGCGCACCCACACTGACATCCATTTTCTCTGTTAGCTGGTAAGTCATGTCACCATAGACAGCCCAGCCACTATAGTCGCCATCGGTCTCATTAGTTTCGGTCAAATTATCATAGTAAGCGGCATAGGGCCCAAAAACTGCAGAAGTGTCGCCAGTTTGGTTACCAAGTAAGGCTGAAACATTCTCCTTGTAAGCACTGGCACCGACATACCATGCTAGGTCCTCACTAGCAGCCACATTAAGCCGTAGTTCCTGACTGTAATATTCCCCAGACTGATCAGCAGTATAGGCAATAATTTCATATGGTGTGCCGTCATAGTCTTCATCGTAGACCCAATCATGCTTGCTGTAACCTGTAATGGATGACAGAGTCATCGTTTCATTGAGATCAATATTAGCCGTTATGGTAACGCCACTAACGTCGGCCTCATCCGTGCCAGGGAAATTACTAAAGGTCGTGCGATTGTCACCGGTAATTAACTCACCGTTCACATGGGCGGTATAAATACCTCCATACTGCTTGCGGTTTTCGTGTTCAGCCGTCAGGGTCACATCACCCCACTCAGCTTCGTTTCTGATCGATAAGCGCAGAGCATTATTGTCATGGCCACCGACGTTTTTGTCGTTAAAAAGGTTTTTAACATATCCATCCTCTTCAGACTTAACGCCTGCAATACGCAGCGCCCAAGTTTCATTTAAGGGCTGGTTATAGGCGAATTCTGCTTGTTTACGGCCATGCTCGCCAGCGCCTAAGGTAAGGTAGCCTTCGACCTCTCCGAGTTTAGGTTTCTGCGTAATAGTGCTAATTGCACCTGAAGCCGCATTACGGCCAAATAGTAGCCCCTGCGGACCCTTCAAAATCTCCACTCGCTCAATATCGAAAAAACTGGTCACAGCAGCACCGTTACGGCCGTAGTAAACACCATCTTTATAGATACCGATTGAACTATCACCACCAATACCGAAAGCATTGGTGGAAACACCGCGCACCGAAATAGTGTCAAGGTAGTTACTTCGAGAGAGTCCAGCCAAACCCGGCGTAAGGGAGATCAACTTTTTAATATCGGTGAGTTTGGCCTCTTTAATAAAGTCACCGGTAAATGCCGTCAAAGCAATAGGTACTTCATCCAATGATTGTGCACTCTTCTGTGCAGTGACTACAATTTCTTCTAACAGCGCATCGGCCGCCGCATTAGCTGCCAGAATGACCGGTGAAGCAGCAATTGCCAATGCCAAAATAGATTTTCTATACTTTATTGCCTTCATATTTTTCCCCTATTTTTATGATTATAGAATCAGTAAAAATTACAGTACCGACAAGTGATTTAGGGCATGTCAACTGACATACTAGGAGCTGTCTCTTATACACATCTGACGCTGCCGACGACTCCTTACGTGTAG
>OJEJ01000375.1_pt1 | contig 16593 bp, 16 predicted proteins | sample 1593271 | NCBI WGS metagenome assembly OJEJ01 (sample SAMN05416877, study PRJEB24817) | seawater metagenome | isolation source: Sea water | place: Canada:Atlantic | collected 2013-11
AATTGGCAATAGATTACTACGGCATGAATGCTAACGCTAAGTTGGCCGATCTTATTAAGCATGTACGCGCCGATGAACAACACCACAGCGAGGTCAATCACCGCTACGCAGCCGGTGGCTCACAGGGTACGCAGCCAGATGAGGATGACACCGTTAATAAGGCCAGTAATACAGCGGAGGTTTAAGGTAGTAAGTAATTGCCACGCCGTTAGCTCGTTTTATAGACAGCTTAATTAGTTGGCTTCGGGAGACATAGGCGGATTGCTGGAAATATCTAATTAAAGCGGAATTTAAGCGCGGAATTAAAGCGCGGAATTAAAGGGGTCGGTGACAGATGAGATTCATTCGCCACGACCTCAACCACAATCTAAAGCTAAAGCTCAACGGCAAAACTCGCCTGAATACGTGCACGGCTAAACCTAATCCATTAGCGTTTGTAGAAACGCCTTTGTTTTGAATGGTCTGCTATGCCGCTACACCCAACCCTCTTGTCTAAATGCCTTTAAGGTTTGCGCAAATATCCTCATTTCAGCCGGTGTGCCCAAAGATATGCGGTTCCAGCGGTCATCTAGTGTCATTTTTCTGCCTACACGCACCCCGTTTTGCTGCATATGTTGGGCGTAGTCAGCCAATGGCGTGCCTATTCTGTGTAAAACAAAATTGGCATCACTGGGTATATGCGCTAATTCCAGTTCATTTAAGGTGTCGATTAATATGCTTTTAGATAACTGATTGTACTCAATGCTCTTTTTATAAAACGGCTTATCATCAAGTGCCGCAGATGCAGCCGCTATGGCCGCTGCACTTAGGTTAAACCCTGCGGCAAAAGGCTTTATTTTACCGGCTGTGGTTACCGTAGCAATGCCGTAACCCATGCGCATGCCAGCCATGCCATGCACTTTAGAAAACGTGCGGGTGATAACTACATTGTCTTTGCCTTGGTTAATGAGCTCTAAGCCGCTTTTATAGCGGGCATTGGCTTGGGCATAGTCAAAATAGGCCTCGTCGAGCAAAAACATATGGGTCTCTGGCGCATTGTTTATCCAGTTAAACAGGGTGGTGAAATCAACAATATTGCCGGTAGGGTTGTTAGGGTTACAAATGTTAATTAACACTGCGCCGGTTTGTGCCATGGCCTGTTTTTTTAGGGCAGCAATGTTCATTTCAAAGTTTTGCCCAACCGGTACTTGAATAACCTTTAGATTTTCTGCTTTGCAGTAACCTTTGAGGTCACCAAAGGTAGGGGAGGGTTCAACCATGGTGGCGTTGTTTTGAGCGGCATAGGTAGCAATGGCCTGTAGTACTTCGGTTGAACCGTTGCCAAAGATTATCTGTTCAGGCTTCACGTTGTGAAGGTCTGCCAGTTTAAGTTTAAATTCATCAACAGCGGCATCTGGGTAGCGGTTGCCACAATTTTCAATAGCAGTTTTTGCCGCGGATAGGGCGTTGGGCGACATACCCAGAGAGTTTTCATTCCAATGTAACAGCAGTGGCGCAGCATTTTGGCGAAAGGGTAAGGTAGCTGTGCTATTGGCGAATACCAATGGCGCGTTCGTGGCCAGTCCTAACCAAGCAGCGCCCAACCCCAATTGTTGTATAAACTGTCTACGAGAAGGCTGCATATCCAAGGTTTTCATTGCTTGTACCCCTTTCTTTAGTGACCCCAACTTTAACGGGGTTAGCGCAAAAAAGAAACGGCATGAAGTATTACTAGAGAAACTTGTCTAAATAGGCACACCGCTAAAGCTAATCCATGAGCTTTTGTAGTAATGCCGTTGTTTCAACTGGTCTGACTTGGGCAAAGCAAAGGAACTGCCGGTGTTTGCTAAACGCTAGCGCAGCGTTTTAAAGCAGGCTCTGACTTCCTCAACAAAAACACTCGGTTGCTCAAAGGCAGCAAAGTGACCGCCTTTTTCTTTTACCGACCAGTGCACTATGTTTTTGTACACTTGGGCCGCAAAGCGCTGGCTAGTGCGGAAAATCTCCTTAGGAAATATAGTTGCTCCCATAGGCACTGTAATGGGTGTTGCAGCGCCTACGCCGCCAAAGCTCTGCCAGTAAAGTCTTGCTGAGGATGCGCCTGCGGCATTGAGCCAATAGACCATAATGTCGTCCAACATTTCATCTCGGCTTATGGCATTTTCTGGATGGCCATCGCAGTCAGTCCAAGCATAAAATTTTTCAATGATCCAAGCAGCTTGGCCGGTTGGCGAATCGACCAACCCATAGCCTAATGTTTGCGGCCGGGTGGCTTGTTGTTTGGAGTAGCCCGAGTCCCAGTCCTGATAAAATTGCCAGCCGGCCATGGCGGATTTTTCTAAATCCGTGAGATCTTTCGCCGTAACATCTGGCGGCACAAAAACCATATTTAAATGAATGCCTAGACAATGGTCGGCATCTTGTCGCGCAATAGCCGAGGTTACCGCTGAACCCCAGTCACCGCCTTGGGCAAAATACTGCTGGTAGCCAAGGCGGGCCATTAGCTCTGCCCAAGCATCAGCTATTTTTTCGATACCCCAACCGGTTGTAGTCGGTTTGCCCGAAAAGCCGTAGCCGGGGAGGGAGGGTAAAACCAGATGAAAGGCATCATCAGCATTGCCGCCATGGTTTTGTGGTTCGGTCAGCGGCCCAACGACCTTTAGAAACTCAACCACAGAGCCTGGCCAGCCATGGGTCATAATGAGCGGCTTGGCAAGGGCGTTGCTGGACTTAATGTGTAAAAAGTGAATGTCCAAACCTTGTATTTCTGTGAGGAAATTGTCGAAGACATTGAGGCGAGTTGCCAAACGTTGATGGTCATAATCGTGTAACCAATAATGGGCTACTTCTTTCACATAAGCCAAAGGCGCGCCTTGGCTCCAGTCATCTGGTGTTTCCGCGTCTGGCCAGCGGGTCGCTGCCAAGCGTCTTTTTAGGTCCTCTACATCTTCAGTTTTTACTTCAACAGTAAACGGTCTAATTGCGCTCATAAAATGTCTCAATGTTTTTCTGTTTGCTTGAAGAGAAGCGCAAATGTGATCACCATCGACAACTAATGGTGAGCATTCTTAATTTACGCCTAGCCCGCTAATTCGGGATTGAATATACTAACTAAAAGGGGCGCTGACAAATGAGAATCACTAGCAGCTCCCTAGGTGACAAGCGATTAAATTAGAGCAATGCTTTTACCAACATCTAAATGCGACGCGTCATAAGGATATGCACCCATTATGAAATTCATTAGTTCAGGCATGCTATTTGCCATTGCATCCATGGTGCTGATGGGGGTTAGTACGTTTGTTTACAAAAAGAGCACATTGGCCCTTGGGTTATGCCGGCATTGGCTTGGCGATAGCGGCGGTGGTACTATTGGCGCTCGACCAGCGGTCGGGGTAAGGTGGGAAGCCTTCAACTTTTTGTCTATTTGTGATGAGTGTCACAGTAACATCTTTAGCTTTAAACTAACCTATTCTGCTAGCGTATTTGGTTAGCTCACTAATAATTTTCACAAGGATGTAACATGAAAAAGACAGTAATTCTCGGTACTCTCATTGCGGTAGTTGGCTTGATTGGGCCAAAGATTATTGGCAGTGTGGTCAATGGAAAAATGGATGACTTCGTGGGTTCCCTAAACGAGTCGCCGGGCTATGAAGCAACTATAGTCAGCAGCCAGTCCAGTTGGTTTTCTACGGTCGCTACTGTGAAGGTTGGTGTCAATCCGGTAATATTTGGCGACCTGTCTGCCAACCCAGAAGCCGCGGAATTCTTTGACAATTTTTCAGTCAATGCACACGTTACTGCACAGCATGGCCCCTTTCTCACTCTCAACGGTGTCGGCTTTGGCCTACTGGCATTAAAAGCGGAAGTTGATGAGGCGGCGTTGCGTGACTATCTAACGTACAGCGATGACGAGCGACTCTACGGCCTAATGGTTAATGTGGGCTTGCTGGGTAGCGCGAGTTATAGCGATGAAGTGCAGGCGTTTACTGTGGTTGACGGCAGTGATACAGCTATGTCTAAGCCTTTATCATTCAGTGGCTGGACCGGGGCAGGGTCTATGTCCGCTAGTCATCTAGATTATCGCGGGCAGATGGATTCTCTAACTGCGCTCCAAGACGGCAGTTCTGGGTCATTTCAAATACAATCAGTGTCCCTAGCGCTAAACGCGGACGATTCATGGGTCAGCATGATGGAAGGGGCTTTTTACGACTCAAGCTTTGAGTTTGCCATAGGCTCCATAGTCATGGGTTTGCCAATGAACCAGAGCGCTAAGGTGAGAGTCGAGAACATCGTCATGAATGGAGTCACTGAAAAGAGTGATGACGGTCAGTTAATGGATGTGACGCTTAACTATGGCATTGAGATGATTGCCAGTGAGGACTTTAATGCGACGGATTTAGTGTTAAAAACCGAGTTTAACAATTTAGAGAAAGGCTTTGTTCTGGCGTCTCAAGATGCTTCGGCAAACTCTCTAGAGCTGGAGCAAATGGCCGAGGTGCTCAAGGCTAGTTTGTTGCCACAGTTACAGGCATCCCCTGAATTTAACATTACTGAGATGTCTGGCAGCGTGGGTAATGGTAGTTTCTCAGGCAAAATGCTGATGAAAATAACTGGCGTTGATAGCATGCCCGATGTCCTTGAAGACCCCGGGTTTTGGCTCTCTAAAGCGGGTGTAGATTCTGCCATAACATTGGATAAAGCGATGGCGCTGTGGGTGGGCGAAAAAATGCTTGTCAGCCAATTGCAGGGCGACCCTCAGATGGCTAGTCAAATGACTAATAAAGAGATTAAGGATCTCGCAGTACAGCAAGCAGGCGCCATGATAGAGACGCTCTCACAGCAGGGCATGGTCATAGCGACTGAGGACGGCGACTACCAAATGATGTTCACTTTGAAGGATAGTCAGGCCACACTCAACGGCAATCCAATGCCGCTCCCTTTTTGATCACGCTCCTTGGCTAGACATAAAAAAGCCCCTTAATTTAAGGGGCTTTGATGTTTTTACAGTAACGTTATTGGCTAGCGTTGGCTTTAAGCAGCCTAAAGCCGCTAAATACTCAAATCCATTAGATTGTAGTCCTTGAGTGAGGCCATGACGGCATCGTTCCAAACGGGCTTGTGTGCGTTATTGGCATCGGGCGCATACTGGTAGGGTACTTCATCGGGGAAGCGCTGCTTTCTGGCTGCTATGGCAAGGCCAATGAGGCGCGAGCGGTCTTTGATAAAACCCTCGTCAAAGGTCACTGCTTCGGCATGAATGCCAGCGCCATGCACGTTTAATACTGATGCGCGGCGGTGGAAGCCAAAGTTGACGCTTACCCGTGTTTCGAACCCGGTGTTGGCAAACGAGCCGTGCACCAGTTGACGGTTGTTAATAACCACATCGCCGGGGTTGCAGATAATGGGCACTGCATCGGGTAATCGCTCGCTGCCAGCATCTTTAACCAATTTCACAATGTCTATGCGGCCCTGTTTGTGGGTACCAGGTAGCACCCAAACGCCGTTCACTGCTGTGCTGCCATAGACCTGGCCCATAAAGTTGAAGCCGTGAATGTCTTCATCGAAATTAGGGTTGTCCCAGTGGGTGTCGCCATCTTGGTGCCAGGATACAGCGGCACCGAGGCCAGCGTCTTTAATAAACAGACCTTCATGAAAGGGTGCGAAGTCGCTACCGTTAATGGCTTCTGCCATCTTTAATAGCCCGGGATGAGCATAGGTGACCAGGCAGGCCTTGGAAAACTGTAGCGAGCCGCCAAGATACACCGGGGTTGCCGGTGGGGCGTCTGCGCCGGGAGTGGGTTCAAACAACTTAACCTGGTGCCGGCCATTGGCTATTTGTGTGCCACCCAAGGGGTCTGACAGGGGTTTGGCCCATTGCAGGGTAAAACCGGTGGTGTCTGCGCCCAGCGCTGGTCTGCCTTTAGCGTCGGTGGGGGCACCCATTTGTGTGGGGAAGTTGTCACGCATAGCATCGAGATCGCTGGCAAGATCCTTAACTTCTTCTGCAGCCAGAGCATTTTCAAAGATGTAAAAGCCATAGGTTGAGTAGGCTTCAAGAATGTCGCTGTGAATATCGCCATTGTCGCTAAACCGCAGCGGCCCGCGGTTGGGAAGCGCTAGGGCACGCTTTTGCCCCTCAATAAGATACTGTCGAACCGCATCTGCGTCATCGCCATAGTAGGCTGCACAGGCTTCTATAGATTGGCTAATGTCTTGCATAATGTTTTCGCCTCTATGATTGGGGCGCTGTGTATTGGTTTACAACCGGCGTTGCCAGCACAGCGTTACCGCGCCCTTTAGTTTTTTATTTTTATACGCTTTGAGTATATTTGTAATTGCGTGCTGATTCAAATATGACTAAGCCTGAGCTGTGCGAAGGATTAAGCGCCAGTATGCTAGTAACACTGACGCCATGATGAGAACGACTGTTGTGGTTATTTCAGAAGCTTACGTATGTTTTTAGCGCAGTCTTTAGCCGGGCTCCAATACCAGCCCTCAGGGTCCCAGGCACGGCCGCAGGTCATGTACACGCATTGCGAATAGGCCTTTTTTGCCAGCTCAGTTTCACCAAGTTTATGCAGCGAGTTTGCCTTGGCCCACAGCGCCATAGAGACATCATTTATCAGGTAGTTTTTTTCAATCTTCTTTTTGTTCATGCCGCTGACTTTACCTGTGCGTGGGCAGCGAGTTTTTTCGTTATGCATTTTTTTCTGTGCATGACCGGCCTCTGGACCCCACTGCGAAAAGCATGCGTCAACCGTAGTTACCGCAGCGGTATAGTTTTTAGCGGCGAATTGGTCGACCGCGGTCACTGCCCAAAAGGCAGAGTCACCCATGGCAGAGTCGGTTGACAGGCAGGGGTTAGCAGGTGGACTGTCATTCGCTGAGGCCTGGGCGAACGCCAAGCCAGAGCAAAGGGTCGCCGTGAGACAAATTAGAGTAATGAGTGTTTTCAAAGAGGTGGCCTTTAGTATTATTGCAATATGTTGAGCGAAGCCATAATGTTAACTCAATGTGAGTTTACCTAAAAATGTTTTGTCATAACCTTTGGGTGAACCAGTACAATTATTCAGTATCACCCACGGAGGGGTTATGGAAACCTTACTTTTTACCAGTGTTATTCTAACTTTAGTCAATGTCTACTTACTGATTTACATCAGTACCCTGTGGCTGTACCCCAAAGACTGGATTGCAAAAACCAACAGTCAACCGCGGTCGTTTAACCCACGAGTGAACAACCAAGCCTGTGTGGGTATTACGGTAACTATTACCGCGGCGCTGATGTGCGTTAGCTGGGGCATTTATTTCTATGCTCTTATTTTTTAACCGCGGATTGTTCTGTGCGGCGGTGTTTAGGCCAATAAAAATTCTGGTTAGCTGTTCCAATTAAAATTTGTTTGCACTATAGTGGTGTTAGCACCGATTTGTTCCAGATTGCGGGGTGCTTTATAAATACCAGCTAAACCGGACGGTCGATTAACCTCGACCCAATAACCCGATTTAGCATTGCTGGATCGGGTTTTTTGTTTTTTACAGGTTGGCTTTCCTTAAAAGCTGGGCATTTGATAACCAGATTGTGCGCCCGCCTATTGCAAAGCACTAAAGAGGATAAGTCCATGACCGATCGAGAAAAGACCAGCTATCGCCTGATTCACGCAAGTAAAGCCCATCAGATAACCCAAGACGCACTAGTGCGTTTAAAGGCTCACCAGCATCGTATGGCGCTACGAGAGCGATATTTTTGTTGGGCCCTAGTTGAGGCTGCAAATCGTCCCTAAACCCAACAATAGTCCATCGTAAAAAGACGCCTATGTTTTGTCGTATTGCGATACGTTTTTGTCGGCAATTTAGAAGCGTATTTGTATTTTTAGGATCACACTGCGCGAAAATCATACCACGAATATTTAGAGTAAAATTTATGTCACAAGACCACGAAATTGATACCTCTGCAGCGCCTGATTTTGACGCTGTATTGCCGACCACAGTAGTTGCTGCTAACGATTCACCCAAGCCGTTTGGGTTTGGCACACAGATCCGCAAGTCACCGTATTTTGATGCCACTCTGCGCTGGGGCGCGGCTGGGTTTTCGGTGTATAACCACATGTATATTCCTCGAGATTTTGGTGACCCACAGCAAAATTTTTGGAACCTCGTCAACACAGCGACACTGAGCGATGTTGCAGTAGAGCGTCAGGTTGAAATAACCGGGCCTGATGCTGCCACCTTTGTGCAGTTGTTAACGCCACGTAACCTGTCTACCTGCGCGGTGGGTCAGTGTAAATATGTACTCATCACCAATGCAGAGGGCGGGGTACTGAACGACCCAATACTGCTGCGCTTGGCTGAGAATCACTTTTGGTTATCTCTTGCTGATAGCGACATTCTATTGTGGGCACAGGGTTTGGCGTTTAATTCTGGTTTAGATGTACAGATTTCTGAGCCCGACGTGTCGCCACTGCAACTGCAGGGCCCTCGCTCAGGTGAGATTATGCAGTCAGTGTTTGGCGACAAGATTAACGAGCTTCGCTACTACTGGTTTGCAGAGTTTGAGTTGGACGGTATACCACTGATTATTTCTCGTACCGGTTGGTCTAGCGAGTTGGGCTATGAGCTGTACCTGCGTGATGGTAGCCGCGGTGATGAGTTGTGGGAGCGATTAATGGCTGCTGGTGAAGCCTATGGGTTGCAGCCGGGGCATACTTCGACCATCAGACGCATAGAAGGCGGCATGCTGTCCTACCATGCTGACATGGACAGCCGCACTAACCCCTATGAATTGGGCTTAGGGCGCTTGGTTGATTTGGATATGGATGCTGATTTTGTTGGTAAGGCAGCCCTAAAAAAGATTGCTGAGGAAGGTATTCAGCGCAAGCAAGTAGGGATGGTGATTGGTGGTGAACCTATCACTGGGTCTAACACAGAGTTTTGGCCTATTATGCATGGCACAGAGCAGGTCGGTGTGGTCACTTCTGCGGTTTACTCGCCACGACTGGATGCCAACATTGCCCTGGCTATGGTGAGCGTTGAATACAGCGAGTTGGGTACTGAAACTGAGATTGTCACCCCAATGGAGTGTCGCAGTGGTACAGTTGTTGAAAAGCCATTTTACGATCCTAAAAAGAACTTGGCGGCGTTAAAGAGCGCATAACTGATTAGCATAGGTGTCACTATCAACCACGACCATTATCCAGATGCTTATCTGAAGCAAATACTCACCGAGGTAAACAGCATTGCCTTGGTGGGTGCCAGCCCTCGTGCTGAGCGTGACAGTTATATTTGTATGCAGGTGTTGCTCGAGCAGGGTTATCAGGTAATACCAGTGAACCCGCGTGAGGCTGGCAAACCTATTTTGGGTCAACGCTGTTATGCGTCGTTGGCAGATATTGAGCAGCCGGTGGATATGGTGGATATTTTTCGCTCCCCAGAAGCGGCGCTGGGTGTTACCGAAGAGGCCATAGCCATAGGCGCCAAAGTAGTGTGGATGCAGCTTCAAATTGTTAACCCGCAGGCTGCGCAGATGGCGGAATCGGCGGGAATAAAAGTTGTGATGGACCGCTGTCCAAAGTTAGAATTACAAAAGCCTTATTGGACAGGTGTAGCCAACTAGTCCAAGTGACAGACTCTAGATTTGGAGATGCGTTAATGACAGATCAAGCAGATACCGCGATTTTACTCAGCGATTACGCCAATGGCGTTTTGCGGCTTACGCTTAACGATGGCAAACGTCGTAACGCATTGTCTAGCACTATGCTGGCAGACCTTTTTAGTGCCTTTTCCGCGGCCGCAGAGGACCCTCAAGTTAGGGTTATAGTACTGGCCAGTAACGGCCCGGTATTTTGTTCGGGGCATGACTTAAAAGAAATGACCGCAGCACGCGCAGAAGCGGATAAGGGCGAAGCAGCTTTTGAAGGCCTGTTTGCCGCCTGCGCCTCGGTGATGCAGTTAATTGTAAACAATCCTGTGCCGGTGATTGCTGAAATCGCCGGTGTGGCAACCGCAGCGGGTTGCCAGTTGGTGGCCAGTTGTGATCTGGCTATGGCGGCAAACACCGCAAAATTTGCTACCCCGGGTGTTAATCTTGGGTTGTTTTGCTCAACCCCCATGGTTGCATTGTCGCGTAATGTGAGCCGCAAGCATGCCATGGAGATGTTGCTCAGTGGCGATATGATTGACAGCGACCGCGCCCAGCAAATGGGCTTGATCAACAAAGCCTTTGATGGCGATGAGCTGACCGAGCAGACCATGGCATTGGCCAATAAAATTGCCAGCAAGTCGAGCATGACCGTGGCGGTAGGCAAACGTGCCTTTTATGCTCAGGCAGAGATGCCTCTGGCGGACGCCTATGCTTATACCTCGCAGGTGATGACCAACAATATGTTAACCGCTGACGCCGAGGAGGGCATTGATGCCTTTCTTAGCAAGCGCTCACCACAATGGAATGATCAATAATTTCTTATGTCGACTATGTACAACAATGATCTCGAACAAAATCCTGCCAATCATCAGCCGCTGAGCCCGCTGCCGTTTTTAGAACGTGCCGCCAGTGTATTTCCTGATCATGTGGCAATTATCTACGGTGACGTGAGAATTAGCTATGCTGAGTTTTATGCTCGCTGTCGCCGTTTTGCCTCGGTACTAGCCGGCCGCGGTATTGGCCGCGGCGACACTGTTTCAGTGATGCTGGCCAACACGCCAACTATGTTAGAGGCTCACTATGCCGTGCCCATGTGTGGGGCGGTATTGCACTCTATGAATACCCGCTTGGATGCCACTAACATTGCCTTTCAGTTAGACCATGGCGAGAGCAAGGTGTTAATCACCGACACTGGGTTTTCCACTACGATTGAAGAAGCACTTACCCTGGCCAAGGTAAAGCCATGGGTCATCGACTATGAGGATCTTGTTGTTCCCCAGCCGGGAAAACGTTTAGGCGGTGAGGATTATGACGCCCTCGTTGACTCTGGTGACGCCAATTATGAATGGATGATGCCACTGGACGAATGGGACGCTATTGCCCTCAATTATACCTCTGGAACTACAGGTGACCCCAAAGGGGTTGTCTATCATCATCGTGGCGCCTGTCTTATTTCACAGGGTAATGCCATTACCGCGAATATTCCTAAGCACCCGGTGTATTTGTGGACGCTACCTATGTTCCATTGCAATGGCTGGTGTTTTCCGTGGACCCTTTCAGCCTTAACCGGCACTCATGTGTGCTTGCGTGAGGTTCGTGCCGACGCGATTTGGGCGGCACTGGATGATCATAATGTGACACACCTGTGTGGTGCGCCCGTGGTGATGTCGACGATTTTAGCGGCTGACCCAGCGGACAAACGCACATTAGCTAGCAGCATAGACTTTTTTACGGCCGCCGCACCGCCACCTGAATCAGTGCTGTCGGCTATGGGCCAGGCTGGGTTTAATGTGACGCATCTTTATGGTTTGACTGAGGTTTATGGCCCTGCGGTGGTTAATGACTGGCATGCCGAGTGGAGTGATTTACCCGCCGCCGAGCAGGCCTCTCTAAAAGCGCGTCAGGGGGTTCGCTACCACGCGCTTGAAGGTCTAGATGTATTGGACCCAGACACCATGCAGCCGGTACCTCGTGACGGGGAGACTCTTGGCGAAGTGATGTTTCGTGGCAATGTGGTGATGAAAGGCTATTTAAAGAACCCGCGCGCCAATAATGAAGCCTTTGCTGGCGGCTGGTTCCATTCGGGTGATCTTGGGGTGGTGGATACCGATGGCTATATTCAGCTAAAAGATCGCTCTAAAGACATTATTATTTCCGGTGGTGAAAATATTTCATCCATTGAGATAGAAGAGGTGTTGCACAAGCACGCTGAGGTAGTCTCTGCGGCTGTGGTGGCCATGCCGCATGCAAAATGGGGTGAGACACCCTGTGCCTTTGTTGAGTTAGCCGATAACGCTGTGCTAACTGCCGATGATCTAACAGGCTGGTGCAAACAGCATTTGGCCAGCTTTAAAGTGCCTAAGCGGTTTGTTTTTCAAGCGATTGTTAAAACATCCACTGGCAAAGTACAAAAGTTTCCATTGCGCCAACAGGCCAGTGCTTTAGCGGCCGAATAGGCTGATTTAGGCGCAAAAAAAAGCCCCTAACGTAGAGGGGCTTTGGCTTAATCAATTAGCCTGCTTTGTGTTATTCCGCTGCAATGACTGCTCTGGCGGCCACGTAAATATTTTTGATCTTGCCGTTTTCAATGCGTACGTCATACATCTCTTCAGAGGTGACCTCTTTACCATCAATAGTGTCGGTGAGGGTGTAGGACGATGTTACCCAACGGTTGACGCTACCGTCTTCTTGGGGAACATCATTGGCAATAGCGTACTTGTACTTCCATTTAGGGTTTGATGCTGCGAACCACTCTTTGAGAAATGCCGCGTGTGCGACGGCACCATCGATGATAACACCATTGGCTGCCCAGCCTTTGAAGTCGGGCGTGTTGGCAGCGTTAATAGCGGCAAGGTCACGCGTGTTGTGAGCCTCAACATAGTTGACCCAAATATCAATTGCTGACAAATTCCCTGCATGGATATCCATCTGGGTACCCTCATCAGAGGTCTCATAGCCAATCACGGTGGCGTGTTTTTCGCCGGCTTCATGATGCGCTGCAAATGAAAACTGTGCGAGCAGTACGGTGCTTATTATGAAAAGTATCTTGTTCATAGTTTATGTCCTTTTTAAGTCGTTAGCCTGCGCCCCTTATGGGGTGGATCTCTGATCATAGCGAGTCTGTGCATTAATGTATATGCACAGCTTGGTAGCCTAGCTGTTGCCATTCGCGTGTTAGAGGACTGTGCGCTAGACGTTGTAACTCCGATTAACTAGCATCACCGCGCCCGAGAACATTAAGGTTGGCATTGTGTTTTTTGCGGTCGATCTGGTAGAAGGAGATGCACAGAATCATCAACATCCACACGGTCACAACGGTGGGAACATAGAGTGCGCCCAAGCGGAATAGCGCATCTGCCGGGACATCATTGGGGGTAACGCCAGTGGGGAAACTGACAATGGTTAATATGGTAGTGGCCATGACCACACCAAAGCCTTGCACAAACTTTTTAACGAAAGTCATTGATGCGAAGAACACCCCTTCAGAGCGCCGACCCGTATTCACTTCGCTGAGCTCGACCAAATCGGCAATCATCGATGTTGCCAGAGTTTGGTAGGCGATAATTAAACTCACATCGACAACGGTAATGACTAGCATTAACGGAAACAGCAGCGGATCTCCATTCTCTGGCATTAGGCCAAATAGTCGTAGTGCAATGGTTGCCGGCAAAATGGTAAAGGCTAAAAGACCGACGATAATGGCCGCGCGCTTTTTACCAAACCGTCTGGAAATAATGGGCGAGACGATTAAGGCAATAATGGCTGAGAGCACCACTGAGAGTGAAATTTGCCCCAGCTGAACGGTGGAAAAACCCCAGAAAAATGAGTTGATATAGTGTGAGAGTCCAGTAGCTACACCGGTGCCAATTGCGCCAAACAAGGCGGCGGCGAAAAGCGCGGCAAACGAGCGGTTCCACAAGGTTTGGAAGATCTCTTTGTAGATGCGTGGGAGAGATAGTTTAGTCTTGGGGGGCGGTGCCTTAAGATTGGGGATAAAACTATGGGTGCCCATAGAGGAGACCATGATGGCGACAAAAATCACTATTGATGACATCAGTCCCATCTGCCCAAACCCTTGAAGGTTAAATAAGCCATTACTAATGGTTTCGGTGGGCACCAGCAAATAAGTCAGGGCGTAAAAGCCCATCAGCGTGCCGCCAGCCCAGCCAAAGAAAAACCGATAACTTAAGATGCTGGTACGTTCATCGTAGTCGTCGGTCATTTCAGCCACTAGGGCAGAGTGGGGGATCTCATATAGCGTAATCGTGGTGCGAACCGTAATAGCCAGCACTAAAATATAGGGAAATAGGTCATTGCCGCTCAAGCTTGCCGGTGGGTTCCAAACAAAGAAGTAGGCCAGCGCTACCGGAATCGCTGCGGCATACATGAAGGGGTGTCTGCGGCCCCATCGGTGGTGAGTGTTATCGGAGAAATAGCCAATGAGCGGATCGCTGAAGGCATCGACCACAAGGGAGATTAGCAACGCTAAGCCCACAAGATAAGCATCGACACCCATGACCTGGCTATAAAACAGCAGAAAAAAGTAATCAAAGCCATTGCCCTTGATACCAAAGGCCACAGAGCCAAATCCATACGCAATTTTGTTGAGAGGTGATACCTTCAGTGCGCTCATGCTCAATTCCTTTTTAGCCAGGGCTATCCAAAGCCCTTCACTAATATAGAGTTTGCCGTGCTTCCGGCATCGCGGTGCTTTGCTATCGCTTGGTACTCATCAGAGGTCATCCATGCTAGCGCACTTTTCTTGCAGGGGAACTCAATAATAACCGACCGGGTATCCTGCCATTCTCCCATTAGTAGCATGGGGTCTTCGTCAACACTGAGCATTTTGCCATCAAATTTTTTAAACACCTCTGCAAATCCACTCTCGTATTTATCATATTGGCTTCGATCATGGATGTTAAACCTAGCGATGATGTAAACGCTCATAGCGGATTCCCTGTGGTCTTTAGTTAGAGCTCGGTTTTTAAAACGAGATTTCATCTCCATAATGTCGTTTTATTAGGCGTTAGACTAGCCTTTTGATTACTTTTTTCCAGTCTCATATTGTTAGCTCTCTTCGTGTTGCTTTTCAAAACCATGGCCACTAACGCGTTTGGCACAATGTGCCGAATATAGCCCCAATATTCATTAGTGACTAAATTGGTCTATGGTTAAACAGTCACTTTCAATTTTTTTCGGCTCATTTATAAGGTCCTTATGCGATTGAAATGTCTAGTTGTAGTGACAAAAATAGGGTTTGTTAATGTATTTTTTGAGCTTATATAAAGACTATTTGAGTTAATCGAGCGTCATCTTTTAGTTTTATTGGAGCAATGGCTCAAATTTTGAGAATCCCTCAAAAACTAATCTCGATTATTAACTTTAGGAATTCACTATGAAAAATATCACAGGTTTTATTTTGGGCTGTATTGCACCGTTGGTTTTAGCTCCGGTGGTAATTGCAGATGACCACGCGCCAGAAGCAACGATGGAGGGAGCATTTACCACCCTTATGGTGGCAGCGCCTGATGTCGGTAAATATGTGGCGAGCATGAAAAATGATCTCTCGCCGTTTAAAGCGTTGGGCTCAGCGGGTGCAGGTGTTTGTGTGACAATGAGCGGCCATGACTACCCTGGGCAAATGCAGGTGTGGAATGCCTTTTCAAGTGTGCAAGCGGCATTGGTGGGATCATCTAAATATGACCCTAGTTCTGCAGGCTATAGGACTGCGAACTTGAGAGATGTTAAATATGGCCTGACGTGGAAGCCTATAAAGCCCTTTAAGCTAGCCCCTGGTTATGAGCGAGTGCAGAGAGTGAAGGTTGCGCCTGAAAACGTTCCTGCCTTTGTAGCATCAATGTCTGCTTTAGAGACCGCTATTCAAGAGGGAGGTCATCCGGATTTCTTTAATGGCGTATTTGTCCCCATCGGTGGTGGTAAACATGAAGTGAAAACATTAATGCTACGCTCTATCAGCCCCAATGCTGCCGCATCTGGCGCACTATTTGATGAATACTTTGCCGGTAATGCATCATGGGCTGGTGCTTTCATGGCGGTTGGTCAGTACATAGAGTCTATTGAAAGCGATATTTTTGAATTGTGTGAGCAATTTTATTTCGGGGAATAATCTCTGAGTGATACCAGCGCAAGTAATCTCAGGTCATTTTGAAATGATTGAGATTGCTTGCCTATTCCGATCAGGACAATAGCAACCCTACTAACATTTTCCGATGCTACTGAGCGCGGCCATATTGCGTAGGTCTGTAGTAAAGCATGGCGTCGCAGTTGTAGGTCTAGTCGGCAATTGGTCGTAGATTAATGGTTACCTATAGCGATAGATTTCTTAAGTTTTCAGATGCTGGTTAATTTTCTCAACCAGCATATCAATGGAGCCTTCGCCGTAGCCTCGTGCTTGATAGGAAATCTTGCCATCCTTGCCAATAATAATGAGATGAGGGATAGCGTCCACGCCGTACTTTTTACCTATCCTGTTTTTTTTATCATGGGTTAAAGTGATAGTTGAGTCAGTGAAGGCTTCTTTTATTAAACGAAATTTCTTTTTGCTTTCTTTATAGTTTACTGCAACTACTTTAATTAAGTCTGGCCCTAGGCGGCGTTGAAGGCGCTCTAATACGGGGAGTTCTTTTAGGCACGGAGGGCACCAGGTTGCCCAGAAAGTTACGACAACAATCTTACCTTTGTGGTCGCTTACCCATACTTTTTCTCCGCTTGAGTCATAGCCTAGATAATCAGGCGGTATGTCGCCTTTATTTAGCTTGAAAGAATCAGCAAATGACTGGATAGGGGCGAACAAGAACATGACATAAATAACAATTGATAAAAAAAATCTCATGTGCAGTCGTCCTTGTAATAGGCGGGTGAGTAGGGTGATATCCTTGACTTTTACTATAGCACAATCAAAACCACCCCTTTTTACCCCATGAATCTCGGTCTCCAAGAATAGCGTTGGGCTCAGATAA
>OJEJ01000380.1_pt1 | contig 16312 bp, 16 predicted proteins | sample 1593271 | NCBI WGS metagenome assembly OJEJ01 (sample SAMN05416877, study PRJEB24817) | seawater metagenome | isolation source: Sea water | place: Canada:Atlantic | collected 2013-11
TTGAGGTAAATTGTTATAGCCCTGAAGAGGGTGAGCTGCGTTACTCGGTCGGTCTTGGTGCAACTTGGTTAAGCGGTTTTGGTCCAATCACATTTAGTGTGGCCAAACCTCTTAATTCAGATGAGACCGATCAAACAGAAGTTTTCCAGTTTTCGCTGGGAAATCAATTTTAATTAAATCTTAGGTTTGGAGAAGTGTAGTGAGTAATTTGAAAGGGTTCGTTTTACTGTTGGTTGGTGTACTTGGTTTTTCATCGGTGGTAGTGGCTGCAGAAGACAAGATTGCTATCTTGGACGTTCAGCAGGCTATGTTTGCCTCTGATTATGCGCAGTCCAGAGTCAAGCAGTCTATCGAAAGTGCTGATTTTGTTGCGTTGAAAGCCAAAGCTGAGGGTTCTGCGGCCGATCTACAAGCCATGTCCAAAGAAGCTGAAGCAAAACGTCTAACCTGGTCTGCAGAGCAGGCTGGTAGTCACCAGAAACGAATGTCCTATGCAAAAGCAGACTATGATCTTGCTGTGCAAAAAATTCAAGGTGAGCAAAAGCAGTTACAGCAACAAGTACTTCAAGATTTATCGCCGATTTTTCAACAGGCACTTTCAGAAGTAATAAAAGAAGAGGGTGTTACCTTGTTACTTAGAGCTGAATCAGTTTTGTCCGCGAGTGCTGAGAATAATCTCACTGCTAAGGTGGTTGACCGACTAAACCAAAAGACCAACGCAGTTAACGAAGATAAGTAATGGCCCTTTATGAGTGTCACTTTTTCGCTTGGTGAAATAGCCGCTTACCTCGATGCCGAGGTCAGGGGAGACTCTGAGCTAAGAATAACTGGCCTAAGTACTCTGCAAGACGCAGGTGACGGCCAGTTAGCCTTTTTAGCGAACCCTAAATATACGAAACAGCTAGTCACTACCAAGGCAAGCGCTGTGATTCTTGCGCCTGATCATGCGGAAGGTTTCTCCGGTAGCTGCTTAATTATCTCTCAACCTTATCTGGCGTATGCACGCATTTCCAGCTGGTTCGATAATTCGCCTATAAACCGAGCAGCTGTTCATCCAAGTGCCGTGATAGATCCTACCGCAGTACTGGGTGATGATGTTTATATCGGACCTAATGTAGTTGTTGAAATGAATGCCTGTATTGGCTCAGGTTGCCATATTGCGGCGAATAGTTTTATCGGAGCAAGATCGTCTATTGGTGCTAATGGTTATATAGCCGCTAACGTTTCAATTTACCATGACGTGAGAATTGGCCGAAAAGTACGTATTCACAGCAGTAGCGTGATTGGTGGGGACGGTTTTGGTATAGCGCCGAGGCCAGATGGCAGTTGGGAAAAAATCTATCAAATTGGTGGGGTGGTTATAGGAGACGATGTTGAGATTGGCTCCTGTACAACCATTGATAGGGCTGCGCTATCTGATACTATTCTTGGTGATGGCGTTAAGCTCGACAATCATGTTCAGATCGCTCACAACGCGGTGGTCGGCGATCATACTGCTATTGCGTCTTATTCTGGTCTGGCGGGCAGTGCCAGGATAGGTCGTCATTGCATCATGGGTGGCGATGCATGTATCGTTGGACACGTCACTGTGTGTGACAATGTTCAGCTTACTGCACGTACGCTAGTGACTAAGTCAATATCCACACCGGGATCTTACTCCTCTGGCTCTATGCCCTTGATGAATACCACTGAATGGCGAAAAAATTCTGTACGAATTGGACAGTTAGATGCACTAGCACGGCGTGTCAAAAAGCTAGAGCAATAGGTTTTGTTACATATTTGACGATCTACGCAGAACTGCAATTAGGTCGTCCACAGTAAAACGCAACTGGGAAAGTCTATGAATGTTAATGAAATAATGGGTTTGCTACCACACAGATACCCCATGCTACTCGTAGATCGAGTTGTTGATTACGTTGCCAATGAGCGGATTCTGGCCTATAAAAACATTACGGTTAATGAAGAGGTGTTTAACGGTCATTTTCCGGGTGCGCCCATTTTTCCTGGGGTTATGACTATTGAAGCTCTGGCCCAAGCTTCCGGTATTTTAGGGTTTTTGTCGACGGGTAGTACCGCAGATGACGGCAAACTCTATTTGTTTGCAGGGGTTGATAAAGTCAGATTTAAGCGACCCGTTGTGCCCGGTGATAAGCTTATGTTGTCTTCTGAAGTTGAGGCGGTAAAGCGTAACATTTGGCGCTTTAAGACTGTTGCGACGGTAGATGGTGAGGTTGCCTGCGCAGCCACTCTTTTATGTGCTTATAGAGACAGAGAAAAATTCCAGTGATTCATCCAAGTGCTGTTATTGATGCTACCGCGATAATCGGCAAGGACGTTACCGTTGGTCCGTGGACGACTATTGGGCCCGACGTAGAGATTGGTGATGGTTGTAATATAGCATCGCATGTAGTCATTAAAGGACCAACGGTAATAGGTAGTGGTAATACGATCTACCAATTTTCTAGTGTCGGAGAAGACACGCCAGATCTAAAATATAAAGGTGAGCCTACTCGCCTCGTTATCGGTGATAACAACACGATCAGAGAAGGTGTTACGATTCATCGAGGCACCGTTCAGGACAACGGGGAAACTCGAATAGGTAGTGACAATCTTTTGATGGCCTATGTGCATGTCGGACATGACTGTATTATTGGTAATCATGTTGTTATGACAAATAACGCAGCAGTGGCGGGGCATGTGGTGGTAGGGGATTGGTCAATTTTGTCCGGTTTTGCGATGATACATCAGTATGTAAGCTTAGGTGCTCATTGCTTTATTGGGCCAGCGGCTTTTGTGTATCACGATGTGCCGGCTTGTGTGACCGTATCCGGTAGCCCGGCAGAGCCGCGCACAATTAATCGCGAAGGGCTAAAGCGGCGCAATTTTTCATCCGAACAAATTGCTATGGCGAATAAAGCCTACAAGATCTTATATCGACGTGGCCTGCGTCTGGAGGAAGCTATTAGCGCTATTGCTGAACTTGGCAATGACCCAATGATAACAATGTTTGTTGATTCTGTTGAGCGCTCGACTCGCGGCATCATTCGCTAGCTTATGAGCTCTAACAGCCCTATTTTTGCCCTGATTGCCGGAGAGATGTCTGGAGATTTACTGGGCGCTGATTTAATGCGCGGTTTGCGAAAAATATTTCCGGATGCGATTTTTGAAGGTATTGGTGGGCCAAAAATGCAGGCCGAGGGCTTCCATTCCCTCTTTGAAATGGAGCGGTTATCGGTTATGGGTTTGATCGAACCCTTGAAGCGCCTTCCAGAGTTACTTCATATCCGAAGGGCGATCGTAAGTCGTTATAGATCGGCGCCGCCTACAGTGTTTATCGGCATTGATTCTCCGGATTTTAATACCCCTATAGAGTTAAAATTACGTCGCACTGGTATTAAAACGGTACATTACGTAAGTCCCTCTGTTTGGGCCTGGCGTCAGGGACGGATTAAAACCATTAAAAAAGCGGTTGATCTGATGTTGACACTATTACCGTTTGAGGCAGAATTTTATAAACAGCATGATGTTCCTGTTTGTTTCGTCGGCCATCCGTTAGCCAGTCAGATTCCGTTACAGCCGGATACTGACTCAGCAAAAAAGCAGTTACAACTTGATAGCCATAAACCTGTCTTGTGTGTCATGCCTGGCAGTAGAGCCGGCGAAGTAGCACTGTTAGCCGATCTGTTTTTAGAGGTAGCAGAGCGTATAGAGCAAGCAGTGAATGGTCTGCAGATAATTATTCCTGCGGCGAATGATGCTAGATACGACCAGCTAAAACATATTTTATTACGTCATGAGCATCTCAATGTAACTCTACTACTTCAGCAGTCCCATCTTGCTATGGAGAGTGCTGATGCCATTCTATTGGCTTCTGGCACGACTGCGCTAGAAGGCATGTTGTTTAAAAAACCAATGGTAGTGAGTTATCGGCTAGGCGCACTGACTTATGCCTTGGTATCACCGTTTATTAAAACACCTTTTGTGTCTATTCCTAATCTCTTAGCGGGTGAAATGTTAGTTCCTGAGTTAATACAGAGTGCTGCGACCGCAGAGGCGCTGGCAGCAGCAGTAATTAACGCGCTTGATGCCGATAAAAACCAGGCTTTGATCGCTAGATTCGATAGCATGCATGAAGTACTCGCCGTTGACTCTGCGGCTCTTGGGGCTGAGGCTATTCGTAAGTTGCTAGTCTTATGACTCCTTGGGTTAGACCAATCGGGATTCTATGCCTAGCTGGCGTTGATGAGGTGGGCAGAGGTCCGCTGGCCGGTGATGTGGTGACCGCCGCGGTTATATTGCCTGAAAATCATCAAATTGAGGGCCTTGCCGATTCTAAAGTGTTGAGCGCGAGGCAGCGGGAGAATGTCTACGAAGATATTGTTGGCCAAGCACAGTGTTGGGCGGTGGGTAGGGCGTCTGTGGAGGAGATCGATCGCTTCAATATTTTACAAGCGACCTTGATGGCTATGCGTCGTGCCGTACTCAGTTTGGATCTGAAGCCTGACTATGTCGTCGTTGATGGTAACCGATTACCGCAATGGGAATATGCTAGTGAAGCTGTTGTTAAGGGTGATGGGCGCGTCGAGGTCATAAGCGCCGCCTCGATTATTGCCAAGGTCGTGCGAGATGCAGAAATGTTAGCTCTGGATAGTCAGTATCCAGGTTATGGGTTTGCTGCAAACAAGGGCTATGGAACACCACAGCATCTTGAAGCGTTACAAAGATTGGGGCCAACGCCTATTCATCGTCGTTCATTTGCGCCGGTCAGTAATGGGCTCAACAGTGAGCAAGCGCCATTGTTTTGAGTTATTTTTGATGATTTTACTAGCGCCGCGGCTACTGGCTATCTATTTGTAAATAGATAGCCACTGTAATGGCAAAAAATGCTACTAAGAACTTGAGTTACACACCGACAACCATTACATTCATTTAATAGCATGATAATTTTTTACTTGGAGAATATCGTTTGAAATACGCTGAAATTACTGGATGGGGCAGCTACGTTCCTCCTATCCTTATGACTAACGATGATATGAGCCAAGTAATAGACACAAACGATGAGTGGATATTTTCCCGTTCAGGTATAAAGCAGCGCCACTATTCCCATGTTTCAACTGGAAAGATGGCATGGTTGGCGTGTGAGCGCGCCCTAGATGCGGCTGGAGTAAATGCTGAGGATGTCGACTTAATTATTTTAGGGTCCACTAGCCCCGAAGAAATTTGTCCCAATACTGCGAGCTATATTAAAAACGAGCTTGGCGCCACAAAGGCGGCTGCTTTTGACTTGAACTCTGCCTGTACCAGTTGGTTTTATGGCGTAAACGTTGCCACTGATATGATCCGAGCTGGATCGATTAAAAAAGCTCTTGTAGTGGGTTCGGAGCGAATTTCCTTGGCTATGGATTGGCAGAAACGAGAATCATGTTTTCTATTTGGCGATGGCGCTGGCGCTGTTTTGCTAGAAGCCTCAGAAGAGAAGACCGGTCTAGTCTCTTCACACATGAGTTGTATTCCGGACAGCCGCGAATGCCTTCACTTGCCGAGTTGGGGCATGTCCCCCCTACATTTCACCGATGATATTTTTATATCGCTAAACTTTGAGGGTCAGGAGATCTTCAAGAGTGCGGTCAAAGGCATGAGTGACTCTATTGCTAATGTCCTTGAGCGTGAGGGACTTACGCCGGACGATATTGACTTGTTCATTCCGCATCAAGCGAATATTAGAATTATTCAAGCACTGGCAAAGCGGCTCAATTTCTCAATGGATAAGATTGTTGTTCGGATAGACGAATACGCGAATACCTCTGCGGCCTCAATCCCATTAGCACTCTGCGATGCCATAGCCGATGGAACGGTGAAGCCCGGAATGACAATCCTAACGGCGACATTTGGTGCTGGCCTGACCTGCGGTGCTGGTATCATTAAGTGGGGCGACAGAGTTAGTCCGGCGAAGATCAGTGATAAAGATATCCCTGATTTCGAAGGAACCGTTTTCGACCTAATGGCCGATAGTTTTGCCCATTATGGCGTTGATGCTAAACATCTTTTAACCAAGGCATAAACATGCCTTCCAAATTTGTTCATTTAAGACTTCATTCGGAGTACTCACTAGTTGATGGTCTGGTGAGAATAAAACCGCTTGCGTCAAAGGTTGCCGAGTTAGGCATGCCTGCCGTGGCATTAACAGACTTTAATAACTTTTTTGGTCTCGTAAAATTCTACAAAGCGGCCCAGGGTGCGGGTGTCAAACCTATACTGGGTGCTGAAGTGCTAGTACTCGATGAGTCTGGCGAGGGAGCTTTAACGCAACTGGTACTGTTAGTGATGGACCAGGTTGGCTATAAAAACCTGACCCGCCTTATTTCCAAAGCTTATCAAGAGGGTCAGCGACAGGCTGTTCCGACAGTTAGGCTGTCTTGGCTAGAAACGCTAGGAGATGGTCTGATTGCTCTCTCTGGAGGTCGACTTGGTGATGTTGGCGTGGCGTTAGTATCTGGACGCAATGTTGATGCACAGACGTCTCTAACCCGTCTGATGCAGTTGTTCCCAGAAAGGTTCTATCTGGAGTTGCAGCGCACAGGTCGTCATGATGAAGAGGACTATATTCATTCTGCCGTCGCGCTTGCGGCTAGTAATAATTGCCCAGTTGTAGCCACCAATGATGTGCGTTTTATTGATAGGAGCGAATTTGAGGCGCATGAGGCGCGTGTCTGTATTTATGAAGGTAGAAGTCTTGATGATCCGCGTCGTGAGCGTCGTTATTCAGAGCAGCAATTTCTCCGAACTAGTGATGAGATGTCTGAGTTATTTGCCGATATTCCGGAGGCTCTCGAAAATACGCTAGAGATTGCTAAACGGTGCAATCTTGATCTTAGGTTGGGCGAATACTTTCTTCCGGACTATCCTATTCCTGATGGCAAGAGTATTGATGAATTTTTTATAGATGTGTCTACCGCCGGCTTAGCCGAACGTTTGAACGCCTTATTTGACCCATTGTCATCGGACTTTAAAGATAAGCATACTCTTTACACCGCGCGTTTAAAGTTTGAGCTGGACATTATTATTGAGATGGGTTTTCCAGGTTATTTTTTAATCGTTATGGATTTTATTCGTTGGGCTAAGTCAAATGATATTCCAGTGGGGCCAGGAAGGGGTTCTGGCGCCGGTTCACTGGTTGCCTATGCCTTAAAAATTACAGATTTAGACCCTATTGAGTATGACCTTCTTTTTGAGCGATTTCTTAATCCGGAGCGTGTTTCAATGCCCGATTTCGACATCGATTTTTGTATGGAAGGGCGTGACCGAGTCATTGCCTATGTTGCTGAGCAGTATGGTCGTGATGCAGTCTCTCAAATCGTGACTTTCGGTACCATGGCGGCGAAGGCTGTGGTTCGAGATGTCGCTCGTGTGCAGGGTAAGTCCTATGGTTTGGCCGATAAGCTATCTAAACTGATACCGTTTGAAGTGGGTATGACGCTTGAGAAAGCGGTTGAACAAGAAGAGGACCTCAGTCTATTTCTTAAGGCGGATGACGAAGCAGCTGAGATATGGTCAATGGCGCTACAGCTTGAGGGTGTGGCAAGAAATTGCGGAAAACACGCCGGTGGTGTAGTCATCGCACCAACTCAGATAACCGATTTTGCCCCCATCTATTGCGACGAGCATGGCTCAGGGGTGGTGACGCAGTTCGATAAGAATGATGTAGAAGATGCCGGATTGGTCAAGTTTGATTTCCTAGGGTTACGCACCTTGACGATCATCGATTGGGCCGTAAAGATGATCAACAAAAAGCGCTCAGAGGGAGATGAAGAGCCTCTGATTCTAGAAAAAATACCCCTCGATGACGCTGCTACTTACGGGCTGATGCAGCGAGCAGAGACAACTGCTGTATTCCAACTTGAATCCCGTGGGATGAAGGAATTAATTCGCAAGTTGGGGCCAGATCGATTTGAAGATATCATCGCACTAGTGGCGCTATTCCGCCCCGGGCCATTGCAATCAGGAATGGTCGATGATTTTATTAATCGTAAAAAGGGCCGTGCAGAAGTTAGTTATCCCCACCCACAATATCAGCACGAATGTCTAAAGCCCGCACTTGAACCTACTTATGGGGTCATCCTTTACCAAGAACAGGTCATGCAAATTGCTCAAGAAATGGGCGGTTATACCTTAGGTGGAGCTGACCTTTTACGCCGTGCGATGGGTAAAAAGAACGCCGCCGAGATGGCAAAGCAGCGTGATTTATTCGTTGAGGGCGCTATAGCAAAAGGATTTGCCAACAACCTGGCCTCCAATGTTTTTGATTTAATGGAAAAGTTTGCTGGCTATGGATTTAACAAATCTCACTCAGCAGCTTACGCCTTAGTGGCTTACCAAACTGGCTGGCTAAAAACGCACTATCCTGCCGAATTTATGGCCGCGACTATTTCCTCCGATATGGATAAGACGGATAAAGTGGTCACCTTCATTGATGAATGTCGGGCAATGAATCTAGACTTGTTACCGCCGGATGTCAATTATGGGCAGTTTCAGTTCAGTGTTGATCCGCAGGGTAGTGTAATTTATGGCTTAGGCGCCATTAAAGGACTCGGGGAGGGTCCTGTCGGCGCTATTATATTGGCTCGCGATGAAGGTGGTGCATTTACTGATTTGTTTGATTTCTGCGCGCGTGTTGATGGGCGAAAGGTTAACAAACGTGGCCTGGAGGCAATGATTCGTGCGGGGGCGTTTGATGAAATAGGGCCGAAGGGTGAAATAGGATATCGAAGGGCTGTCATGCTCGCCTGCATGGATGAGGCGGTTAAATTAGCCGAGCAGCATGCGCGTAACAAAGTGAGTGGTATGGGTGACCTATTTGGTGAGTCGGTCGTTGATAGTGCGCCAGAGATTAATTACAACGCCTATTCAGCTTCTCGCACTCTGTCTGTTAGAGAGCGTCTTAACGGTGAGAAGGAGACGTTAGGTCTTTACTTGACGGGTCATCCCATTGATGAATATGAGGACGAATTAAAAGTAATGTTACCCCAGAGGATCGTTAACTTAAGGCCTGGTAAAGATGCTGAAACGATATCTGGGATGGTAGTCGGGATGCGTATTATGAAGAATAAGCGCGGAGATAGTTTTGCGTTCCTAACACTCGATGATAAGAGTGGACGTATCGAATTATCAGTCTGGGCTGATAAGTATAACGCGTATCGCGAGATCCTTGCCAAAGATGCACTGCTGGTCGTTAAAGGCGCCGTATCAGAGGATAGCTTTACGGGTGGTTTGAAAATGGTCGCTGAGTCGATACAGTCAATTTATGAGGCACGTTGCAGTAAGTTACGCCGTCTTGAGCTGAATATTACTGCCGGTAGTGACGATTGGGTGGAACAAGTGCATACAACGCTCAGTGGATTCAAAGACGGTAACTGTGCCGTAACCGTAGATTATCATCAGCCTCATGCTAGCGGCACACTTAAACTCGGAAGTCAGTGGAAGGTCCAACCTAGAGATGAATTAATTAGCCGCTTGAGAGAACAATTTGGAAAGACGAATGTTTCTATGGGCTATGATTAAAGCAATTAGTAGCCAAGCCATATTTTGCTGTTAAAATGCGATGCTGAATCGTATTACCGGCTTAACAGAGAAAGTTATTACAATGAATCTAGATTATTTGTCCTTTGAACAGCCCATTGCCGAGTTAGAGGCGAAGATTGAAGAGCTTCAGTTGGTTGGCAATGATAATGAGCTGAATATTGCAGAGGAAGTCACAAAGCTTCGTGAAAAATCACGTAAGCTAACTCAAAATATATACGCGAAGCTTACGCCATGGCAGGTTGTTCAGGTGGCTCGTCACCCACATAGACCTTATGCACTTGATTATATTCATCGTATCTTTTCCGACTGGGAGGAAATGCATGGCGACCGCCATTTTGGAGATGATAGTGCTATTGTCGGCGGTGTTGCCAGATTAGGTAATAGTCCCGTCATGATAATTGGCCAAGAAAAAGGTAGAGGTGTTACTGAGAAAGTAATGCGCAATTTTGGTATGCCAAAAGCGGAGGGCTACCGCAAAGCTCTCCGTCTAATGGAAACCGCTGAGCGTTTCAAAATGCCTATTTTGACACTGATTGATACGCCGGGTGCTTATCCTGGAATTGATTCGGAAGAGCGAAATATTTCTGAGTCGATAGCACGTAATTTAGCGGTAATGTCTAGGTTGAGAACGCCAATAATTTGTACTGTGATTGGCGAAGGGAGTTCTGGTGGTGCGCTAGGGATCGGTGTCGGTGATAGAGTGAACATGTTGCAGTACAGTACTTATACGGTTATATCCCCTGAGGGTTGTGCAAACATTCTGTGGAAGAGTAGTGATAAAGCCTCCGCAGCTGCAGAAGCTATGGGCGTTACGTCGGCGGGTTTAGAGGCACTCAATATTGTAGATAAAACTATTCCTGAGCCAATGGGAGGAGCCCACCGAGATATTGAGGCGATGAGTTCAACGCTTAAAGACCAGCTGTCTTCTCAGCTCGACGAGCTTCATTCAATCCCTCTTGACCAGCTGCTTGCCCAGCGATATGAACGTTTGATGAGTTATGGCAACCCAAGTTAGACGGTCTTAAATCGCTAACGTTTCGGTCAATTAATGATTAGTTACCGTCTTTTAGCAATGAGATTGCAGCCATCGCGTCAGGATCTTTGTTTTTGATTTTGTTGGCAATGTTGTGTTGAAAAAAGTACCGAAATTCACAGCTTGTGCTGGCTTTATATAGGCAATCATCACCCGGCAGGACAGGCGTGGTGACCTTTTTGTCCTCATCAACCAACATTGCTTCAATATGGCCGCTGTTAGAGAGCTGCCAGCTAATGACTTCTTTCAAAATAATACTATGTGATCCCTCGGCGGATAGGGCAGCATGCGTTCCAATGGTGTCTGGTATTTCTTGAATTATTTCATCCGCAGAGTCACATTCGTAGTCATAATATTCCGCCGCAGTTTCTAACTCTACGATTTTATGCACCGGTGCGCTGAAAAATAATTCGTCAACGCCTTCATCATAGTAACCCTGCCATTGACCGTTCAATGGATCATTAATTTCATTACAGGGGACTAGTTTGTCCAGCCAGGGAACTAAGCCAACAACCTCTCCGTTTCGTCTGAGGCCCCAAGCTAGAAGTCTCACTGAGAATAATTTGTCTTGATCATCAGCATTGCTATAAAGTATTTCAAGGCCGTCAAGCTCCGCAGCAATACGAATAATAGGGTTGTCATCAAGTTCAGATAGGGGTTTGCGAGTAAAGATATCGATTACGTTTTTATTGGAGTGCTGCGGCGCCGAACTAGGCATTGAGATATCTCCTTATGGCAGTAGTCAGATCGATCACTAACACTACATAAGGTACTCTAGATCAATAAAAAGCACAACACTTTGTGTTTCAGATGATCGATATTTACATGGTTACTTTTAGTGTAGAGCGATAGTTGGGTTGTTTTGGATCCTCAAAAACTCATGTAAACTAGACTTTGTTGGTATTAATTGTCAGTTCTTAGGAAGCGAAAAGTCATCAAAAATAATGAAGCCAATAAATTAGCCGTCATCAATGCATTATTTGCGGCGGAGTTCGCGGACGCTTGTGCTACTGAGTTGATTGGTGGTGCTGATGAGCCGTTATATTTGCCGGCGGGGGATGCCGGCCGAACCGCAAAAATATTTTATCGCCAAGATTTTTTAGCTAGCGCGCTTCATGAAGTTGCGCATTGGTGTATTGCGGGTACAGACAGACGAGCAATGAAAGATTTTGGTTATTGGTACAATCCTGAGGGGAGATCAGCTGCGGAGCAAATTCAGTTTGAGTCTGTGGAGGTGAAACCCCAGGCCTTAGAATGGATGTTTAGCGTGGCGTGTAAGAAATCATTTCATGTTAGTGCAGATAACGTACCCAGTCATGGCGAGAACACCAATGATGAATCCTTTAAGTGGGCAGTTGTCCTCCAGGCTCAGCATTGGTGCTTACCGGGAAGCCTACCAGCTCGAGGGCAACAGTTTGTGAAGGCTCTGATGGCGCATTACAATACCGACGCCACATGTAGTGAATATTATCAATTAAAGCACCTTAGATAGAGGCAACTGATGCAATCTTTACTCGTCGATTCTTCCATCTATATATTTCGTAGCTACTTTACGTTGCCGGAGAACTGGCATGCGTCTGAGAGTCAATTACCCACTCATGCAGTGTATGGATTTACTAGTTTCATGCTTGATTTATTGAAGCAAAAGCAACCCGACTATATATTTTGTGCCTTTGATGAGAGCCTTAGAACCGGTTTTCGACATCAATTGTGCGCTGATTATAAAGCGAACCGTGAGTTACCTGATGATGCCTTGGCTTTTCAATTAAATGCCTGCCGCCAACTTTGTCGCGTGCTAGGTGTGGCTGAAATGGCCTCTGACATCTATGAGGCTGACGATTTGATCGGCTCTATGGCCAGTACTATGCGCGGGGCAGGGGTCCAGCCGATTATCGTTAGTAGAGACAAAGATCTAATGCAGTTGGTTAGAGATCAAGATTTATATTGGGACTTTGGTAAGGCCTACCCAAAGTCTCAGAAACAATTAGAGCAAACGCTAGAGATAGGCTGTAGTCAAATGGTTGATTATCTGGCGCTGGTGGGTGATAAAAGCGATAACATTGCTGGGGTACCTGGTGTTGGGGAAAAGACCGCTAAGCAGCTGCTTTCACATTTTCCAGATACTGAGGCGATTCTGGAACACCTTGATCAACTACAGGATTTGCCAATTAGAGGCGCAAAAAAACTGGCAGATAAATTGCTGGCGAGTCAGACTCAAATTAGCCGGTCGCGCCAGTTAGCAACAATAGTCACAGATATAGATTCTATGCCGGCTGCCAAGGATATTACTTGGCAGGGGGTTCATATCCAGGCGTTTGAGTTGTTTGCAGAAGAGATGGGATTTGGAAACGTATTTACTGCACGACTAGCTAATCTTAAACATCGGCCAATGGCCTCTAATTTTCGAGTGTAAATAAGCGATGAATGATCGACCACTAAAAATTGTAGCAGACGAAAATATGCCGTTGGTTAAGGAATTATTTAGTCGCTATGGTGATGTTAGGCTCATCCCTGGGCGATCTATCCGATCAGAGGATGTGCTCGATGCTGACGTTTTATTAGTCAGATCTGTTACCTCTGTGAACAGTAAATTACTCCAAGGCTCAAGTGTAAAGTTTGTGGGTTCGGCGACTATCGGTATTGATCATGTCGATACAACTTTTCTTAGTAGCTCGGGTATTCGGTTTGCATTTGCTCCGGGGTGTAATGCCAAAGCCGTGGTTCAATATGATTTGTCCGTTATGAGTCGACTGATGCCAGACTGGCAAGACAAAACCGTGGGTATTATTGGTTGTGGCAATGTCGGAGGGCAGCTCTGTAATACCCTGTCGGCAATAGGTGTGAACTGTCGTGTGTATGATCCCTTTTTGCCAGCAGATGGCCGATTTCCTTTGGGCAATCTCAACGAAGTACTAGGTAGCGACATTGTCTGCGTACATACACCGTTAACGTATGAAGGTTTATTTCCTACGCACCATATGATCGACAGAGCGGCTATCAATAGATTAGGTGCTGGTGCTCTACTAATTAATGCAGGACGGGGTGAGGTGATTGATACGGAGGCTCTTTTAGACATATTACGTTCAGGTAAGGAGCTCTCTGTGGCGCTGGATGTATGGGAATCGGAGCCTGACATTTGTTCTGATCTTTTGCGCCATGTGTCGCTTGGAACACCCCATATTGCGGGTTATAGCCTTGAGGGAAAGGTTAATGGAACGACCATGGTTTTCGATCGCTTTTTAGAGTGGCTAAATGTTCAAGAGGATTACACTGCGCGCTTGAGTATTGATCCCGTGAGTATTATTGATCAGACCATCAATTCGTTCACCCAGGCTCTGCTAGCAAGTTATGATGTTCTCGATGATGATAAAAGAATGCGTGAGAGGCTGTTCGGATTGGCAAAGGGGTCCACCGAGCAACGAGACATGTTTGATGCGCTTCGTCGTGAATATCCAGTGCGTAGAGAATTTGGATCAACCGTTATAGATGTTGGCGGCCAGACAGAAGGGGCTGAGTTGAGGAGTACCTTGGCCGCAGTAGGATTTATACTGACTGAAGGCTAAGGCTGTCTTAAGCTCATTGGGTGGCTTCTTTATTAAAGACTATTGTCGGTATTCCAGTAAAAAATTCGACAGCCTGCCAATGGCATCCACTAACAGGTCCCTGTCGGGTAAAAAAACGATCCTAAAATGTTGTCTATCCATACAGTTGAATGCCGATCCCTGAACGATAAGTAAATGGTGTTTTTTTAGCAGAGCCAGCACAAAATTTTCATCGTTTTCAATGGGGTAAACGGACGAATCTAATTTAAAAAATAGATAAAGCGCAGATTTTGGTTTCATGCAGGTCAGCCCTGGGATGGCTGTCAGTAGCTCAAAACATAAATCTCTTTGGCGAGTTAGCCGGCCGCCGGGCATCGTCAAATCGTTGATGCTTTGTCGCCCTCCCAGAGCTGTTTGAACCGCTAACATAGCAGGTACATTTGCGCAGAGTCTCATGGATGCAAGCATCTCAAGACCTTCTAGATAGCTTTTGGCACTATCTTTGGCACCGCTGACAAGCATCCATCCAGACCTAAACCCCGCTAGTCGATAGGTTTTTGAGAGACCATTGAACGTTAAGCAGAGAGTATTCTTTGTGAGAACGGATAGGGGATAATGAACGCTACCGTCATACAAAATACGATCATATATCTCATCAGCAAATATAATAAGGCCATGTTTTTCTGCCAGACTTACCAATTTACAGAGTACTTCCTCGGAATACACTGCGCCAGTCGGATTGTTTGGATTGATGATCACTATGCCGCGAGTGCGCGCGGTTATTTTACGCTCGATGTCCGCTAAACAGGGCTGCCAGTCAAGATCTTCATCGCAGCGATAATGTATGGGGTTTCCCCCAGATATTGCGACGGCTGCTGTCCATAATGGATAATCTGGGGCAGGAATTAAGATTTCGTCCGATGGATTGAGTAAGCCCTGCATCGCCATAACGATTAACTCACTGACCCCGTTTCCCATTATTACATCGTCAACACCGATGTCTGTTACGCCTTGAATTTGATAGCGCTGCACTACGGCCTTTCTTGCGGAGAATAGTCCCTTACTGTGTGAATAGCCCTGAGCGCTTCGAAGATTATGTATAACATCTCCCATGATCTCGTCAGGTGCATCAAACCCAAATGCTCCTGGATTTCCTATATTTAATTTTAAGACCTGCTGGCCATCAGCCTCCAGTCGTTCGGCGTACTCTAGTACCGGCCCACGAATCTCATAATTCACATTGTGGAGCTTATTGGACTGCAGGACTTTTTTCATATTATACTTCGTAGCTACTCAGATTTGATTTGCCTGTATTGTACTCAAAAAATGGATTATTTGGGGAGAAGAATGCGCATATTGAGTATCATTGGGCAAGTGTCGCTGCTCTTATCGTTGTTCATTATGCTGGGTTTTGAATTCAGCTTTCCTGTTACAGGTATTCCTTCTGCATTTATTTTATTGTGCACACTGACTATCAGTTTTTTAACTGGCGTTATTGGACTGGCGGTTGGCTTTATCTATTCTTTCAAGAGTGGGGCCAGAAAAGCTGAGTTTATTGCATTAATGGGTGCATGCATCATTCCAATAGCTCTGGTACAAGTGACGTTGGGTTTGCAAAATATCTCTTTTGCCAAGGTTAACGACCTTACGACAAGTGTTGAAAACCCTCCAATGTTCAATCAATCTAGAGATAGGCGTCTTTTAGGCAGAGATACCTCCGTGTTTGGGGCAGTTTTTTTAGTATAAGGCATAGTGTTAAATCTCACCCGAATCTACAAACGGCAATGGTTAGCGTTGATTGTGAGACTACAGCGAGGAAAGTTTATTTAACGTTCTATTATCTCGGTTGGTCTAGGTCTTTCTCGGATAGCACCGCTAATTCAATTGAGGCGAGAGCCTCTTGGGGGATTGGCAGGCGCGTAAATGATTTCCTCGTAAGACTAACCCCAAGTGGAAAAGATGTTTGTATGATCGATCTGAGATCAGCGTCAAGGCATGCTCGGCGAGACCTTGGGGTGAATTTGCTATTGATAGATAAATTTATGGATCGGTTTACTCTTTAATTTATAAAATAGCATAAGAAATCATGCAAGACGATTCCCGAAAAAGGCTGTCTCTTATACACATCTCCGAGCCCACGAGACGCTACGCTATCTCG
>OJEJ01000384.1_pt1 | contig 16112 bp, 20 predicted proteins | sample 1593271 | NCBI WGS metagenome assembly OJEJ01 (sample SAMN05416877, study PRJEB24817) | seawater metagenome | isolation source: Sea water | place: Canada:Atlantic | collected 2013-11
CAGGTTTTGAAGAGCAGTAACCGACCTTCGCTGCACTGCGCCTGAATTCACACAGTGCGGAACTTTTTTGCCGTTGATTTACTTCGTATCTTTGGACCGCAGCGCTACAATTTTGGTGTCTGCTGATGCGCGAGTAGAACCCATCTACCTTCGTTTTGAACATAGGTGCTGGCACAGAACGCTTCGTAGGGGTCTTTGCCATCGCGTCTGCCAGTCACCGAGTAGGCGAGCACAACCGTTGTATTATCGCGAAAATCGACTGAACTCCAACGCGGTGCTTGCCTCAAGCCCTCGACGATCTGTTCACCTGGCTGGGGGGTTGCGACCAGTATCTTATCTTCCCCAAACCAAAGCGGGGCACCCCGAGGGCACCCCATTCCAGTCGTAATCTCGTTGGTGGTTAACGTGTGCCGGATTGGCCAGCTGCTGCTTCTGTCACCATCGCGTCCCAGTTACGCGAACAAGTGCGGTTCAAGATCGCCATTTCTTCGGCAAAGCGGGACATGTCGTCGTCAGCTCCGGCAATAGAAGTTGCGGTTGCGGAGCCAGAGGAAGCTGCAGAATTGCTCTCTTCTGCCGCGGTACCAACAGATGAATCCGTCGCTGTTGCGGTACCATCGGTTGGTACAACGTTGTCGTTAAGCTCGGCGATCGCCATCATAGCCACCTTGTCACGATCTGCGCCACCCAACTGATTGTACTCTTCACAGGTCATTCCGTTTAAGTCCAAGTGCGCTGCAGCGAAAGCTGGTACAGACAAAGTGCTGATAAGTGCAGCAGCAGCGATTGTCTTAATTGAATTGGTCATTATAATCTCCATTTATTGCTAACAACCCAACCAGCCTAAATCGGTTTAGTTCCAAAATAATTTCAATTTCGCTTGGTAAGAATGGGCTCCTAGCCGCCATTCTCTGCGATCTCCACGAACGGCTGGCCTAGGTAAAACCACACGCCATGACACTGTTCCCAAAATGCTCGTTTGTGGCATGTCAACGCTAAGCGGATCGCAGAAATCCAAACAAACCGCGCTTTGCCCCCTGCCTTGTCCGTTGATCGGTTAACATCGCGGTCAACTGGCGGCGTTCTTCGCCCTCACGGTCAAGGCGTTCGCGAAGGTCTGCTACAGTTTCAGCCATGTTTTCAGACAGGGTATTTGCGGCTTTAAGCTCGGCGCGTAACCGCTCAATTTCAATGCGGTTTTCGTGGTCAGGGATGGGGGTCAGCACTGGTTTTTCTGACTGGTCAAGAGTGGTCAGGGGGAATACTCTGTGCAGCTCTGACGGATCAATCTCGTATCTTCCTTGAGCATCTTTTGGCGCACTTAGTCGCCCTTCTTTTATGGCTTTTAGGACTGTTCCCTTTGCCTTGTGGCAGGACTTGGCTGCTTCGTTCAGTGACATGGTCATGCTCGGTTTTCCTCGTGGTCATTATTGGTTTTATTGACCGGTCATGACCGGTCAGCGTGACCAGTGTGCCACAATTTATGAACCAAGCAAACTATCGAGCAGACGGCATTTCCAAGCATCGTAACCGCTATCTTAGGCTGTTCTGTTTCCCGCAGTAGGCCACGAAGGCGGCACCCGCACTTTTCGGCGGGTTGCCCTTGGCCGTTTCCGCTTGCGCGAATGCCAGCCAATCGGCCCGCAGCGCGTAGTAGTCCCGGCCCTTTTCCCGTGCCACGGCGCGGGCCTTTTCTTCGGCCCAGTCGGGCAGGGTAATGGCGGGGGTGATTTGCGCTTTGGACTGGCGGGGCCGGACGATCACAAGGTCAGCGGCGTCCAGCTCGAAGTGGTAGAACGGTGTCACGTCCGCCTTGATAATCTCGCGCAGATTGTGTCGGAACCGTTTGACGGGGGCGTTGCTGCCCGTCTTGTTTTGGAGCGTCGTCAACCCGATCTGCCACTTCGGCTTGCTGCCGCAATGCTTTCGCGCAATCTCGTAGAGTCGGCGTTCCAGTGGGCGACGCAGCCGGAAGTAGTCTTTCGAGATCGTGACAACCTGGTCGGATTCGATGGCCCGCATGAGCCAACGCGACAGCTTCACCTCGCAATAGTCCAAGCGGAACCGTTCGTCGTCTGTGCGGACGAATCCGCCCTCGTCAATCAGCGAGAAAATTCGCGTCTCGATCTTACCACCGGACCTGATGTTGGTGACGAACTGCGCCCCTTGGAGGCGGGCAAAGGCATCTTCGAGGCGTTTGTAGTGGTTTCCGCCGATTGGTCGGTTGGTCGCAACCGACAACTCGCGGGCCGAAAAGCGCACGGTGTCCCCGATCGCCTCGCCCCGGTTCTTGCGGTGCATGAGCTGGCTGATTGTGAAAATCAGAATGTCTTTGTCGAAGATGGTGGGCAGACCGAGGCCAGACGGCCGAATTTTTAGAATGTTGTCGCCGCTGCGATATTCGAGGTGTCGCATGTCAGGTTTCGTTGCAAGCGAGAACAGCGGATGCTCCATCGAGGCCATGTCGTCCTTCGGCACTGCATCCGCGATATCAAGGACGAAGAAATCAAGGTTTGGATGGCGATCTGGCAGCAAACTCATCAGCGAATCTTTGACCTATCAGGAACTTTCAACTTTGACCTATCAGGAACCAGATTGCAGGGAAAGTCTGTTTGACCCTTTCGGAACCAAAGTTTGACCCTTTCGGAACCAAAGTTTGACCCTTTCGGAACCCGGAGGCGGCTTTATTTCAAGCAGAGCAAGAGGTTGTTGAATCCGTAACTTACTCCGTAGGTAACACTATTAACACTAGGCCTTTTCCTTGATCTTCCCTTTGCGAAACCTTTGAAACGGTGTATGTGTTCATATGTACACATGCTTAGAAGGGGATGAAATGACGGCCAGCACCACAATGACGATCCGGCTCGACCCACAGCTCAAGGCGAAGCTGGGAAGATTAGCGGATGGAACACGGCGCAGCCGATCCTTTCTGGCGGCAGAGGCGGTGGAAACCTATGTGGACCGAGAACTGGCAATCATCGAAGGCATCGAGCGCGGACTTGCGGACGTGGAAGCAGGTCGGACGGTCAGCCATGAGGATGCCATGGCGTCCGTGCGGCGGGTGATCGACGCGGCAGCAGGCGGCACTGCATGAGCCGACCGGTTCGCTGGTCCACCGACGCGCTGGCCGACCTTGCCGATCAGATCGCCTACATCGCCGCCGATAACCCCGCAGCGGCCCTTCGCGTGGCCGATGCCCTCGACAAGACGGCCTTGGCCCTCGGAGACATGCCAATAGGGCGCCCCGGACGGGTTACAGGCACCTATGAGAAATCAGTGACGGGCCTGTCCTACATTCTCGCCTACGCGATCACGCAGACAGGCGGCGAAGAAGAAATCGCGATTGTTCGAGTGATCCACACATCGCGGGACTGGTCTGCCGAAGAATGGCCGGACTGATTTTTACTGATCCGGCCTGTTGATCCAAATCGCGCAGTAGCTGGACCCGTTGTCCTGTTCGACTACCTGCCCGCCTGCGGTGCCACAATAGATGCCTGGGAACTGCCCGAACTCGCGGGCGTCACCGCGTCCGGCAATCCACGCCATCGCCAGCGCCCCGATAACGGCCCCTGTGGCGAGCATGGAGGCCAACCACACCCAGAACCCGCCGAACCAGCGCCATGCCTCTCTGCGGGCCTCTCCGGCGGCCTGTGAGAGCTTTGCGCGTTCATTGTCGAGGTCATGCCGGATTCCGGCTATGGCGCTCTCAGCGGCCTTCGTTGCGGCCTGTGTGGCGCTGCGGGCCATCTGGTCGCGATCAGTTTCCAAAGCGCCCTGAATTACCCCCGGCGCATCCTCAGCCGCCTTTGCCATTTTCAGGACTGCTGCCGTCACGATCTGGTTCAGCTTTTTCGCCTCGTCCTTGTCGAGGCTGGTGCGTTGCAACTGATCCATGTCCTTACGGATCAGGGTCAGCTCATCGGCGAGTATCTGGAACGGATCCTTGCTCATGTCTGATCCGCCTTTGCCGCGACCTGATCGAGATCTTCCAGCAGCCCGACCAGTTCTTTCTGATCAACTTCACGGGTGGCGTTCTTGCGCAGAGTGGATGCCATCCAGCGTGCAATCTTTGGGTCTTTCAACGCGGCATTGGTCACGATGGCCCCAACGATGATTTTCCGGCGGGTCTCGCTGGCTTTCTGGCGGGTTTTGAGGCGGGCCAGCTTGGCCTGCGTTGTCGCGATCTGCTGATCTATAGTCCGCGCCATTCTGGTCTCCTTTTCCACCGCTCTAAGTTGCTTTTAGGCTACCGATGATGTAGAGAGCAAGACACGAAGTGCCCACTTATACAAACGCGAGCCGCGTTTGTGTGGGTAGGGGAGACTGGCGTTTCCCCTTAACCCCTAAGCAAAGTGCAGCCCCGATATGGCGATCTATCATTTACGCGCAACGATGATTTCCCGCAGTCAGGGCCGCAGCGCCACGGCGGCTGCCGCCTACCGCGTGGCCGAGCGGATCGAGGACCGCCGCACCGGGCTTACCTTCGATTATGCGGCGCGGGGCGGCGTCGATCACACCGAAATCCTCGCGCCGGATCACGCGCCGGATTGGGTCCGGGACCGATCCGAGCTGTGGAACCGCGTCGAGGAATCCGAGACCCGCAAGAACAGCCAGGTCGCCCGCGAGGTGCGCGTGGCCCTACCCGACGAGCTGACCCATGCGCAGCGGGTCGCCCTGGTCCGCGACTACGCACAGGCGCAGTTCGTGGACCGTGGCATGGTGGCTGACATCGCCCTTCACGCGCCGGGGCGCGAGGGCGACGAGCGCAACCATCACGCCCACATTCTGCTGACCACCCGCGAGGTAGATGCAGACGGCTTCACCCTCAAGAACCGCGACTGGAACAAGGTCGAGGTTCTTGAGGGTTGGCGCAAGGCATGGGCGCGGGACAGCAACGCTGCGTTGGAGCGGGCCGGCATCGAAGACCGCGTGGATCACCGGACGCTTGTGGCGCAGCGCGACGAGGCGCTTGAGCGGGCCTCAGCGGCGCGGGAGCGTGGCGACGAGGGCGCGGAACTGCACGAGACGGTGCGGGCCATGTCACTGGACCGCCCGCCCCTGCCGCAGCTTTCCCTTGGCGCGTGGCAGCTCAAGGAGCGCGGCATCGAGGTTGCCGCCGTGCGCGTCTGGCATGAGGTCAAGGACCGTGCCGCTGAGGTCAGGCAGGTGGTGCAGGAGCTGACCGGACAGGTCCGCGATTGGCTGGACCGTGCGGCGGAGCGGGTCATGGACCGTCTGGAACCTGCGAGGTTTGCGGATTCAGGACAGTCCGAGCTGGCGCTTGCCGGGGGCCGTGACGGCCGAGAGGAAGAACCTGACCGGTCCGACCGGAGCGATCTTGCCACGCGGTTGCGGGATGCGTGGGAGGCGCGGCAGGGCCGCGAAAAGGAACAGGGTGTCGATGCGCCGGAGCGGGATGCACCGCAGTCTTCGCAGGATTTGGCGGCACGACTGCGCGAAGCGGCGGCGGAGGGCGTTGACCGTGAGGGTCTGGCAGACCGAGCGGCGGCGCTGCGTGAAGGCCGTGAGGCCGAGGAACGGCATCAGGCGCAGGAGGCCGCGCAAGAACAGGAACGGGTGAAAGAGCTGGAGCGACAGCAGGAGATCGAGCGGGATGGTCTGCGCGACCGTGGACATGGGATCGAGCGGTGAGGTTGGTTTCGGCAATCGGTTGTTTTGGCCGTGCTTACATAGGTCATATCGAACATGCACGGAACTCGGCTACTGGTAAACGACTTTTCCGGACTACCTAAGGTCGTTGATTATTGATACGTGTCCGGTATTAGTTGATTGAATTCAATATAATCAAGGTTATGAGCTTATGCCCCAAGCTGCGCATTATGTACGACAGAGAAAACATGGATTTCTGATCCGAATATCACACATCGGGCTGGCCATTGCCGTCATAAATCAACTGCTGACAAGCCTTGTCCTGTCTGCCCCCGCGCCTGATGCAGCAGGGAATTTTTACTTTGAAATGCATGAATACGGTGGTTTGGCGGCATTTTCGTTCATTACTCTCTTTTGGTTCGGGGTCATTTTTCGCAAAAGACAGGCACCATCGGGCCTTATGTTCCCGTGGTTGTCTGCCGTACGGCTGTCGGCACTTTGGTCTGATACCAAGCTTCATTTTGCAGCCATTCGGAGGATGCGCCTACCTCCGTATGATGACCACGCTCCACTGGCATCTGCGATACACGGGCTTGGCCTATTGCTGGTTACTGCCATGGCTGCTTCAGGTACAATATATTACTTTATAAACAGCGGTGATCCCCATGCAGGCGGTCTGGTTGGTGTTGTCATGTTTATTCACCTCAACCTTGCCAATCTTGTTTGGGCCTATTTGATCGGACATGCGGGTCTTTCCCTTATCCATCATTTTTCCAATAACTTGCGTCTGTCCGAAATGTGGTCGCTCCGCCGCGACTAACGAAGCCAGTTTTCTGGAAACTGTAGGCAAAAAAATTCACCCTTGGACAGGTATCCAAGGGTGAATGGGTAAGATGATTGTAGATTGGTGTGCAGAATTAAAAACGCATACGAATACCAAAATTCACAGATGTATTGTCAATATTGTTTCCTTTGGCCCGGATCAAGTCTGCCGTGTTTCCAAGGGACCGCTTCCAGGACACACCAACATAAGGCGCAAATTCCCGCGTGATTTCGTACCGCAAGCGAATACCTACACCCACGTTGTTAAAACCGGACCCTACGTCAAATTCCGGATCATCCTGGAGTGCCGCACTGGTTTCAAAGCGTCCCTGGGCAATCAGCCTCTGGGTAAACAGCAGATCGTAGGTGCCCTGAAAGCGAGCCGACACATCGCCCTTTTCGCTGATGAAGAGCGCGGGTTCAACTTCGAACCAATAGGGTGCCAACCCTTGCAAACCGACGACAGCATAGGTTCGGTTCAGGTTTGGGCCAGGCCCAAACTTCAGATCGTGACGCACACCAAATTGTACATCCCAGAACGGAGCAACCATCCGGCTATAGAGGAGTTGCAGTTCCGCGTCGCCTTCCTTGGTGGACGATGTTGTACTCGCGCCTTCGGTTTTGACCCAGAGTTTGTCACGATCGCCACCATACCAGCCCTGAATGTCCCAGTTCAGTGTGTTTCCGCCAGAATCATTATTCCTGATCTCGAGCTGATCAACGGTAACGGTGCCGAATTTTTCTTCATCCATCACCTGAGCATCAGCATGCTGCACTGTCGCGAACATTGCGAAGAGACCAAAACACAGGGACGAAATCGTCAATTTGTGCCTGCCACTAATTTTCGTATTTTCCACTTTGGACTTCCTCATTCTAGTTCAGGCAACGGTTACAACGCGAAACATCCCCATCTCGAGATGATAGAGAAGATGGCAATGAAAGGCCCAATTCCCGGGTGCATCCGCAGTGACCAACGCGGAAATCCTCTCGGCTGGCTTGACGTTGATTGTGTGCTTTCGCGGCAGGTATTGTCCCTGACCGTTTTCCATCTCCATCCACATGCCATGCAGGTGAATGGGGTGCTCCATCATAGTGTCGTTCCGCAAAATCAAGCGCAAGCGTTCACCATGCCGGAACTGAATCGGTCCCTTGACCTCCGAGAATTTCTTCCCATCGAAGGACCACATATAGCGCTCCATCACGCCGGTCAGGTGCAACTCGATCTCTCGGGCCGGTCTACGCTTGTCCTCGTAGGGTACCAGGCTGCGCAAGTCCTTGTAAGTGAGCACCCGGCGACCATCGTTGCCCAAACCAATACCGGGGCTTGCGGTCTGATCGGTCGCATACATAGACACCATCGCACTTCCTGGCAGATGCCTTTCCGGACCGTGTTTGAAAGATTTACCTTGGGGCTTGCTCGGCATTTCCATACCCGCCATGCCATCAGAGGACATGGACTTCATGCCTTGCATATCCTTCATGCCAGTGGACGGTTCTTTTGCCATGCCGCCATCCATCGCCATCCCACCCGGCGGCATCATACCCATGTCAGCCATGCCTCTGACAGGACGGGTGCGTCGGGCAGGGATACCCGCCTGCATGCCCATCTGGGGCGCAAGGGTGCCACGCGCAAAGCCGCTACGGTCCATTGTTTCGGCGAAAATCGTGTAGGGCTTGTTGCCGTCTGGCTCAACGATCACATCAAATGTCTCGGCCACTGCGATACGGAATTCGTCGATGCGTACAGGTTTGACGTTCTGGCCATCCGCGGCAACCACCGTCATTTTCAGGCCCGGAATCCGGACGTCGAAATAGGTCATTGCCGAACCGTTGATAAACCGGAGGCGAATTTTCTCACCCGAACGGAACAATCCGGTCCAGTTTTCGCCGCCGGTCATGCCGTTCATCAAATAATGGTAGGTCGCACCCGTTACATCGGCGATGTCCGTCGGGTCCATACGCATGGCACCCCACCGCATGCGATCCGCAAAGGTCGCCTTGGCACCGTTTTTTCCGACGCTCTGCATGAAATCGACGACTGTCTGTTTCTGGAAGTTGTAGTAAGACCCCATCGTCTTGATCTTGCGCAGCACGCTATAAGGGTTTTCAAAAGTCCAGTCAGACAACATGACAACATAGTCACGCTGGTATTTGAAAGGATCAGGTCGGATAGGGTCGATGATAAGCGGCCCGTAATGTCCTGACTGTTCCTGTAGACCCGAGTGGCTGTGGTACCAGTATGTACCGCTTTGCCGGATCGGAAAACGATATGTAAAAGTCTGCCCTGGTTTGATCCCCGGAAACGTAACCTTGGGAACGCCATCCATCGCATTGGGAAGGATCAGCCCGTGCCAGTGGATCGATGTGTCTTCGCCTAGAGTGTTGCGAACATTGATTGTAACGTCTTCGCCTTCCTTGAACCGTAGCAATGGTCCCGGAATTCCGCCGTTCACCGTCACGCCGCGTCCGCGACGACCGCCAACCTTGATACGCTTTTTTGCGATGGTCAGGTCATAGACCCCTGGTGACGTTTGTGCAGGCGCACCGTTCGCGTATGCATAGGATGGAATAACACTTTGGAACAACGCGGCTGATCCCAGCCCCACAGCCCCCGACATGAATCCACGCCTGTTCAAAGACGCGAGTTTATCATTGGTCATAATCGTTCCTTCGGTGTATTAGATTGCCCAACTTGGTAGCCGAATTGCCCTAATGTGTAAATCTCTCCAGCGCTGGCAGGAGGGAAGAAAACCGCTGTGCCGTGCTATTTTGAGCACGGACCTCGCCCTATGCGGGAAATTTGAAACCACCTACGGATTGAAGCGCCGTCCGGTAAGGCGGCTTGCACATGAACAAAGAAATAGTATTCTTCCCGAAACTGGATATCGATATGCAAGCAATCTGGGACGTGTTTGAATGGATAAGCAGCACCCTCGGTCATGAAAACCCCGGAGAACTATCCTCCGGATTGTATGTCGTGCTTCATGTTATCCTTATCTGGGCACCGTTGGCGCTAATCCTCGTCGTTCTGATACGGGTTACACAAGGTCTCGCGAAACGCGCGACGAACGTATCTGGGAAAAGGTCTGGCACGGTCTTGCAGTCCGGACTTCCGGGCTCGGTTTTTCAGCTGATCTTTCGCCACACACGGCGGGATCAATTCAACCTTGTGGTTTTGGGCCTGATCTCGCTACCGATCCTCTATGCAACCTTGGAATTACCAAAACGGATTATCAACAGGGCCATTGACGGACCAGAACACACTGCCTTTATGTTCGGCCTCAAACTAACACAAACCGAACATCTGTTTTTTCTTTGTGGGGTGTATCTTGTCGCGATCATGACAAGCGGACTTCTGAAATATGGCTTGAATGTCTATAAGGGGAAAGTTGGAGAGCGGCTTCTGAGGCGGCTTAGACTGAATATATACTACAGATGGAGAGGTGGTTCGGGTACGGAGCAACGATCCGAGGTGATCCCGATTATCATGCAAGAAGTCGAGCCAATCGGAGGCTTTGCCTCAGAAGCCTTCGCGCTTCCCGTATTTCAGGGCGGAACGTTCCTGACAATACTTGTATTTATGTTTCTGCAGGATCCGTATCTGGGGGCTGCCGCAATTGCATTGTTGCCACTTCAGCTGGCGTTGATCCCCCGGCTCCAACGAAAGGTCAATGTGCTCGCGCGGGCGCGGATGGGCGAGGTTCGATATCTCAGCGGCCAGCTTGGAAGTCAGGCAACGACCGATAGTCTGAGCGGCATCCATTCAAAAGCGGTCGGGGGCAGCCTGAAGGAAATTGAACGCATCCGGTTGAGCATCCATCGGGCGAAGTTTTTCGCGAAAAGTCTCAACAATTTTCTGTCCTCGCTCACACCCTTTTTCTTCTATGCAATCGGTGGATACCTTGTGATCAATGGGAAGCTGTCCTTGGGTGGATTGGTCGCGGTAATAGCGGCTTACAAGGATTTCTCAGCCCCTCTAAGTGAACTGTTCCGGTACTATCAAAGCCGTGAAGATGTTAAGATCCGATATGAGGGCGTCGACGAATTTTTGGGGACGAGGTTAATGCCTCATTAGCTGCGATTAGGTCCTCGATCGGGCTCCCCAACTCTGCAATAATCTGGGCATTAAGAGGAAGGCGGAATGCAGTGTCCATTTCTTCAGATGATTCACCAAACGCTCCTTTGTGGAGCCTAGGTCCCCTGCCCCCATTTCCCGCCACCACAAACCCCGTTCAAAATCAAAGCGGTTGTTGAAGGTTTCTGAACCTTTTTGGCCCTGCCCTTCCCTGCTCGGGTAGTTTTCATATAAACTGGTTCTACCGGACATCAGAACCGAACCCGACCACCTATAATAGGCAGGAAAAACTATGGCAAAACTATCTCTGAACAAGGCGGCTAAAGAGGCGGGCGCTGCTAAGTCTACACTCCTGCAAGCCTTAAATTCAAAGCGTATGAGCGCAGAAAAGAACGAAAAAGGGCATTGGGAAATCGAAACATCGGAGCTTTTCAGGGTGTTCCCTAGAACTGGTTCTACCGAACACACAGAACCGAAGCCTACCCCTCATGCAGAACCACCAAAAAACAACCAAAACAGTGCGTTGGAAGTCGAAGTTAAGATGCTTCGTGAGAAGATCGAGGATGCCAACCTTGAACGAGAGCGTGAAAGGGAACAGGCAAGCGAGCAGATCGAGAGCTTGCGCGGGCAGATCGAACGCCAGAGCGCCGATCACAGGCAGGCACTGGCGGCAATCACGGACCAACGCCCGCAACATACGGCAGAGCCGCCCAGACGGTTTTTTGGTTTGCTGAAGGGGTAGGGGAAATCTAGGCGCCCGGCTTAGCGAAGTTTTTCCTGTTTCGTACAATAGCCGACAAAAGCCGCACCCGCATTTTTTGGAGCATTTCCATTGGCGGCTTCTTCATTGGCATATGCCAACCATTTGCTTTGTAGAGCATGGTAATCCCAGCCCTTTGCACGCGCAATTTCGCGGCCTTTTTCATCTGCCCAATCAGGTATTCTGATTGAAGGGGATAGGGCGGTGGGGTGTGCTGTGCGGGGTCTGACAACTACCAAATCGTCCGATGTTAGTTCAAAGCTGTAGAAGGGTGTCACATCCGCTTTGATGATTTCTCGAAGGTTGAGGCGGAAGCGCTTTAGGGGAGCGTTGCTGCCCGTTCTATCTTGCAGGTTGGCAAGGCCAATCTGCCACTTGCTTTTGTTCCCGCAAAACTTCCGGGCGATCTCGTAGAGCCGTCGTTCGAGTGGTCGGCGTAGCCGGAAGTAGTCGCGGCTTATTGAGACAACTTCATTGGCTTCGATTGCCCGCATGAGCCACCGCGAAATTTTGATCTCGCAATAATCGTTGCGGGTGAAAGCCTCGTTTTTGACCATGCCGCCTTCGTCAATCATCGAGAAGGTGCGGCGCTCGGTTTCTTTGCCTGTCCTGACGTTGGTGACAAATTGCGTGCCTTGTAGTCGGTCTATGGCGTTTTCGATCCGTTTATAGTGATCTCCGCCGATAGGACGGTTTATGGCAATGCACATTTCGCGCATGGAAAACCGAACCGTGTCCCCGATCTCCTGCCCCTTATTTTTTCGGGCCATGAGCTGGCTTATGACAAATATCAGAATGTCTTTGTCGAAGATGGTGGGGAGGCCTAACGGGGATGGGCGTATTTTTAGGACGTTGTCCCCCTGCCTGTATTCGAGATGTCGCATGTCTGGTTTTGTAGCGAGCGAGAACAACGGGTGTTCCATCGATGCCAGATCATCTTTTGGCACCGCATCTGCGATGTCGAGCACGAAGAGATCAAGGTTAGGGTGGCGTTCGGGTAAAAGACTCATGTTGCTATCATGGCCGAAGTTTGGCCGATCAGGAACCTAAAATTTGGCCGATCAGGAACCTTGGCCCAATCCATCAATATGTGGGCAAAGTTTGGCCTATCGGGAACCCGATTTGCCTGTGGAAGCTTGTGGCCCTTTCGGAACCAAAGTTTGGCCCTTTCGGAACCAAAGTTTGGCCCTTTCGGAACCAAAAGGTGGTTTGGAGTCATTATTATCAATGACTTACAAATCCGTAACACTACTCCGTAGGTAACATTGTAAACACTAGGAAGGTTTGGGCTAAACGACAGGATTGAACTGTAATACTTATTGGTACATACTGGATATGCTTAGAAAAAGGATTGTCTATATGCCCCGAAACACGTCCGTAACCCTTGGAACTCACTTTTCAGATTTCATTGGCGAGCAAGTGCAAACTGGCCGCTATGGGTCTGCCAGCGATGTTGTGCGGGCAGGCCTGAGACTTCTCGAAGAACACGAAACCAAAGTCCGTGCTTTGCAGGATGCGCTGATTGCTGGGGAACAGTCAGGGACACCGCGCTCTTTCGACAGTGAGGCTTTTTTGAGCCGGATGCACGCGAAGCACGCCCCTAAACATGCAGGGTAAATCCTACGCGCTTTCGCCACTGGCCGAGATCGACCTTGAAGAAATCTGGTTCTACACGTTTCAAAACTGGTCACTTGCGCAGGCTGACAGCTACCACCATGATTTGATTGCGATGTTCGAGGGGTTGGTATCCGGCACCAAAAGGGGCCGGGAAGTCGATGTGCGCCCCGACTATCTGAAATGCCCGGTCGGATCGCATATGATTTATTTCCGCGACAATGGCGACCAGATCGAGGTGATTCGTGTGCTGCATCAGCGGCAGGACGCAAATCTCAACCTCTGATCCCCACGCATGGCCGGACTGATTTTCACTGATCCGGCCTGTTGATCCAGATCGCGCAGTAGCTGGACCCGTTGTTCTGTTCGACCACCTGACCGCCCGCACTGCCACAATAGATGCTTGGAAACTGCCCGAACTCACGGGCATCGCCCCGCCCGGCAATCCATGCCATCGCCAGCGCCCCGATAACGGCCCCTGTGGCGAGCATGGAGGCCAACCACACCCAGAACCCGCCGAACCAGCGCCATGCCTCTCTGCGGGCCTCTCCGGCGGCCTGTGAGAGCTTTGCGCGTTCATTGTCGAGGTCATGCCGGATTCCGGCTATGGCGCTCTCAGCGGCCTTCGTTGCGGCCTGTGTGGCGCTGCGGGCCATCTGGTCGCGATCAGTTTCCAAAGCGCCCTGAATTACCCCCGGCGCATCCTCAGCCGCCTTTGCCATTTTCAGGACTGCTGCCGTCACGATCTGGTTCAGCTTTTTCGCCTCGTCCTTGTCGAGGCTGGTGCGTTGCAACTGATCCATGTCCTTACGGATCAGGGTCAGCTCATCGGCGAGTATCTGGAACGGATCCTTGCTCATGTCTGATCCGCCTTTGCCGCGACCTGATCGAGATCTTCCAGCAGCCCGACCAGTTCTTTCTGATCAACTTCACGGGTGGCGTTCTTGCGCAGAGTGGATGCCATCCAGCGTGCAATCTTTGGGTCTTTCAACGCGGCATTGGTCACGATGGCCCCAACGATGATTTTCCGGCGGGTCTCGCTGGCTTTCTGGCGGGTTTTGAGGCGGGCCAGCTTGGCCTGCGTTGTCGCGATCTGCTGATCTATAGTCCGCGCCATTCTGGTCTCCTTTTCCACCGCTCTAAGTTGCTTTTAGGCTACCGATGATGTAGAGAGCAAGACACGAAGTGCCCACTTATACAAACGCGAGCCGCGTTTGTGTGGGTAGGGGAGACTGGCGTTTCCCCTTAACCCCTAAGCAAAGTGCAGCCCCGATATGGCGATCTATCATTTACGCGCAACGATGATTTCCCGCAGTCAGGGCCGCAGCGCCACGGCGGCTGCCGCCTACCGCGTGGCCGAGCGGATCGAGGACCGCCGCACCGGGCTTACCTTCGATTATGCGGCGCGGGGCGGCGTCGATCACACCGAAATCCTCGCGCCGGATCACGCGCCGGATTGGGTCCGGGACCGATCCGAGCTGTGGAACCGCGTCGAGGAATCCGAGACCCGCAAGAACAGCCAGGTCGCCCGCGAGGTGCGCGTGGCCCTACCCGACGAGCTGACCCATGCGCAGCGGGTCGCCCTGGTCCGCGACTACGCACAGGCGCAGTTCGTGGACCGTGGCATGGTGGCTGACATCGCCCTTCACGCGCCGGGGCGCGAGGGCGACGAGCGCAACCATCACGCCCACATTCTGCTGACCACCCGTGAGATCGACGCCGAGGGCAGCGTGCCCGGCGGGGGCTTCACCACCAAGAACCGCGACTGGAACAAGGTCGAGGTTCTGGAGGGCTGGCGCGAGGCGTGGGCGCGCGACAGCAATGCGGCGCTTGAACGCGCCGGCCTTGAGGACCGCGTAGATCACCGGACGCTGGTGGCGCAGCGCGACGAGGCGCTTGAGATGGCATCGGCAGCGCGTGAGCGCGGCGACGAAGGCGCGGAGCTGCACGAGACCGTGCGGGCCATGTCGCTGGACCGCCCACCCCTGCCCCAGCTCTCTCTTGGCGCGTGGCAGCTCAAGGAGCGCGGGGTCGAGGTTGCCGCCGTCCGCGTCTGGCACGAGGTCAGGGACCGTGCCGCAGAGGTCAGGCAGGTGGTGCAGGAGCTGACAGGACAGGTGCGCGATTGGCTTACCCAAGCGTCAGAGCGGGTCATGGACCGTCTTGGGTCTGAGCAGTCCGAGCTGGCGCTTGCAGGAGGGCGTGACGGTCGGGAGGAAGAACCCGACCGGTCCGACCGGAGCGATCTTGCCACGCGGTTGCGCGACGCATGGGAGGTGCGACAGGGCCGTGAAAAGGAACAGGGTGTTGATGTGCCGGAACGGGAGGAACCGCAGTCTTCGCAGGATTTGGCAGCGCGGTTGCGCGAGGCTGCAAAGAGCGTTGATCGCGAGGGTCTGGTGGATCGCGCCGCTGCGTTGCGCGAGGGCCGTGAGGCCGAGGAACGGCATCAGGCGCAGGAGGCCGCGCGAGAACAAGAGCGAGTGGAAGAGCTGGAACGCCAGCAGGAGATCGCGCGGGACGCCCATCGCGACCGAGGGCATGACATCGAGCGGTAGGGTTGGTGCTGCGCACCAAGCAAAACCTCCCTTCCCCTGCCTTATGGCTGGCGATGTCAGTCAGGTTTTGAAGAGCAGTAACCGACCTTCGCTGCACTGCGCCTGAATTCACACAGCGGGACAAAGTTAGCTTTCGCTGCGGCTGCGCCAAGGTACCCTATCAAGGGGTCTGATGGGGTGGGTTGGACTAATGGGTGGATCATAGGCGACATGCCCTGTAAACCAACCAATATGAAGTATTTGTCCGCCATTCGTGTTGCTAAAATCGGGTTGGCCATATTGCTTTCGGCTGCTCTGAATTTCAGCAATGCAAAAGCCGATGCCCATGTGTTTGAGGCAAGTGAAGCGGTCTTTGAAAAAGTTATTTTTGCTACCGATACGGGTGATCTTGATTTAGCTACTCAGGATCAAAGATTTAGCGAAAATGGTGAAGCATCCCATGGCTTTGGCGATTGCCATATCCACATCATTGGACTGAAGCAGGCGCAGTTGGCATGCGATCAGTCGTCAGCAGACCGATCGCGACACTGGGCTGACGCCTCTGTGGTCCTTGCCACGCTCCAAGGTTTTTACCGTCCTCCGCGAAGCTGATCTGCCCCCATTGCAGAGTGGTATTTTACATATCTGTCTCTTATACACATCTCCGAGCCCACGAGACGCTACGCTATCTCGT
>OJEJ01000385.1_pt1 | contig 16093 bp, 13 predicted proteins | sample 1593271 | NCBI WGS metagenome assembly OJEJ01 (sample SAMN05416877, study PRJEB24817) | seawater metagenome | isolation source: Sea water | place: Canada:Atlantic | collected 2013-11
TACGTTTGAATGTGGTTGAGAAATAGGATGGCCCAGCAAAGCCTACGCTTATAGCGGCCGAAATAACTGAGGCACCATCTGCTAAGCCCTCACTAATTTGGAACGACCTACTTTGCTTGTAAACTTAAAAAAAATGTCGTTGCTGAAAAGGCAAAAGAGACAAAGGAAGTAAAATAAAATACTTTTTCATCAAATTGATTTCGTCTTGTATTTTGAACAACTAAATTTTGTATGCTTGAAGATGTTGCAATGAGAATGAAGAAAATTGAATAAATGAACGAAAGTACGATAACTATAAAGTGGTTCAATTTCATCCAAAAAATAGTGGCATCAGCTTGACTGAGTAGAACTGATATTCCGAAGAACGCGCTCCACAAGACCATTAGTGAAAATAACACCGACTTTTTCAAACTTAAAATCGATTCTTTTATTAGCACACATTACCCCTAGCCATGATTACTTGTTGATTGAAATCTATGTTTAGTCATTTTTGGATATATAAAAAGAACCATAGATAAAGGTCACAACAGTTGCTAATACAACCAATGTTGTTCTAAGCCAGTCTATTGGTATAAGTTTAACGACGGAAACTACCAATGCCCATAGCACCATAGCCCCTAAAACTTTAGGGTAATGTCTATATGCGTTTTTTCGATTCATGATGGGCCTTAAACTTATATAAATTAGAGAAAATGGGGCGTTATAAATTGGGGGGTCGTTTTCACTCAATGGTATACCTTCCTCAAAAGAACTATTCAATGAGTCTATCTCGCACGACCATGACTTGCCAACAAAAACCATCTAAGAAATTAAGATATAAAACAGCCAAATGCATTACCAATTAATGCAAATTTAGTTAAATAAATTAATGTATGCGCTTCAACCTCACTTTTCCTAGGAGGAATTGCTGGTAGTTAGATCTGCTTTTCGGCACTGTGAGCTTGTACTAATGTGCTGGAATACTGTTTAGGTGGTATACCCATAATACGTTTGAATGTGGTTGAGAAATAGGATGGCCCAGCAAAGCCTACGCTTATAGCAACCGAAATAACTGAGGCACCATCTGCTAGTAGCGCTTTGGATTTGTCGATTCTGAATCGCGAGAGAAACTCGCTGAAGTTGTAGTCGAATAGCTCTGAAAGTTTTCGATTTAAACTTCTGGGGCTTATTAGTAATAAATCAGCAGCTTTATCTCTAGTGAAATATTCATCTTGATAATTTTTTTCTAAAACAGAGATAAAGTTAAGGTAAAAAGCCATATCTTTTTCTGACGAAAGTTCTGGCAATAAAATACAGCTGTCTTCGCTTTTATTCATGTCTGACGACGAGAGATTGTTTGATGGGGTACGCTTCAATGCTACAAGATGCCTGACTCTAAGTATTAATTCTTCATCTGCGATAGGCTTAGTAAGCAAACAGTCGACATTCGCCTGCAATGCCCTTTCTTTCGATTCATCATCTACTTTTGCCGTTAAAACGATAATAGGTAAATATTGTAAGGCATCAGTATCACGCAATTTTTCCACAAAGTTCAGCCCCCCCATAACCGGCATCATAAGGTCGGTTATAACTAGGTTAACTTGGTGAATCTGTAGAATATCTAGAGCCTGCTTGCCGTCTCTAGCCACAAGGCATTTATAGGTTGAAGAGAATAATTTAAAAAGATGATTACGAAGTTGGCGGCTATCATCCACTAACAAGATAGCTGGCTTGTCTTCCCAGTTACTATCAATACTTTCATCTACGTTTTGACTATTTAAAAGCTGTATATCATCTATGGGGAAAGTCACAATAAACCTGGTACCTTTGCCCAGCGAACTGTCGACAGATATTTCGCCCTGATTCATAGCCACCAACTCTTTAACTAAAGACAAACCAATTCCCTCGCCTGCTGCTTCGGGAGATGGATCTATTCTTTTGTAACGTTTAAAAATTTCTTGATGGTTAGATTCGTCAATACCTTTCCCATTATCTTTAACGCTCAGTGTTAGATTATCTTCATCAAAAACGGCAGAGAATTTAATTACTCCATTGTTTTCGGTAAATTTAACCGCGTTAGTAATGAGGTTACCAATAATCGACTCTAAGCTACCTTTTAAGAGTGAAATAGTGCCACTCCCTCGTGTATTCACATCGAGTACTTGGCGCTTTGTTTTCACTAATGAGTCTAAACTTGATGCTATAATTTTAATGTCATCTACAGAGTACAACCTAAAGTTTTCGAGCGTTGAAGTACCCAGTTTGTCTACCGTGTTCACTTGATCTAATAAGTTTTCCATTCTTTGAACATTGTGGACTAACGCCGAGATATTAAGCGTTTCTTCCTCTAATTCACTTTTCTTCGAATTACCTAACTCGCTCATAATGAGTTGCAGTGGCGTGCGAAGTTCGTGCGAGACATCGCTGAAAAGCCGAATTTTGTTTTGCGCTAATGCTTCTATTTTATTCTTATGCTCAGCACCGTACTTACCTAATACCTTCTGTACTAGCGAGGTATTTATAACCGCTAAAGCCAATAATTTTAGATAGCCTTTTCTGTACAAATATAAACAGAGAAACGTAAGAATGGCATACAGAACGTAGGCATAGCGACTTAAATAGAATGGCGGATTTATTTTGAAATGTAGGGAATTAATAGGGTTTTCAACATTACTATGGGGTGACTGTACCCTAGCTTGCAATTCAAAATTACCATAGCCAATATCAGAAATAGCCAAATTCATACTTGATGCGTTATGAGTTTGCCAATCTTCAATATACCCGAGTATTCTAAACTCTAGTTTATGTTTGTAGCTTTCAACGTAGCTATTGGATGCGACACTGAAATTAAGTGTCTGATAGCCGCTACCGATAGTAAACGCAGAGTTAGAAAAAATAGGGTATGAGGACTCTAGCTCACCCTTCTCATTGAGCCATTCGGCTTTGAGGAAAGAAATTTTTGGTGCAACGTTTGCCTCACTCAAACTTTTGATTATTACTTTCTCATTGATGCTATAAGCAAATCTATCTCCTTCGATAACGATATTATCATTTAGTTCGTGAATTCCTCCGAAATCAAAGTCGACATCCCAAATACCATTCTCGCTATCTAGTTGATACAAGTTGTCGTCACTTGTATCATAAAGAAAGAGTCCAATATTTGTAGTAAACCAGAAATTTCCATTGCTACTTAAAAGCCCCGCTCGAACAAATCTAATATCGGGATTATCTAGTAATTTACTTTTTGAAATGTCACCAGTAGTACTATCTATTTCACTGAGTCCACTGCCAGAGGAGCACACCAAATAAGTATCGTTGAATTCTATGATACAAGTGATTCTGCTCCAACCTGTCTCTGAGGGAGGCAACACCTTCCAATTAAACTTAGACAACTGAATATGTATGGAACTGTTCACGTCGTATCCCATTAGCTCGCCAGAAGATAAGACAATAGAGTTTTTGAGAAATGGGGGCGCATCAAATTCATCTAAAATTGAAGCTACATCAGCTAGATAATATTTCCATCCATCTTCCGTGTGGGCATATGCATAGTATTTATTATCACTTAACTTGATAATGTGATTGTAGGGGTTTGAGCAGAAATTTATTTCCCCTCTCTCTTTCAAATAAATTTCTTCAAATTTAATTGCGTAACTATCTAGGCATTTCGCGGCTTTGAAAGTGTGGGGAGTTAACGAGCCATTTTTAGTTTGCAACAAATAGCTATTACTAGCATCTTTTATAAATCCAACTCCCTCCCTTGTTGTACCTGCTGATCTAATATTTTTTTGGTAGAGGACTTCATTTAAACTCAGATAGTTAACTGCCTTTTGAGAATCTGACAACGCAATCAATCCCAACTGTGTTGATGCGAGAATCAACCCTCCGTTTCTTAACTTATTAATTGCTACTATCGAGTGTATCGCATCTGATGTGATAATTGGATTCATCCAATCAATCGCTGTAATAGTATCCCCAATAACTTTGTATAGCCCGCCCGCAGCAATCCAGATATTTTTCTCGTCAGCGATAAATATTTTGCTCAATGGCTTTCTTATTGTTAAGGCTGTATCAAAAGGATAAAAACTTTTCGTATTTTTTTGCTCATCTATTATGTAGATACCTTCAGGTCCGCCTACATATTGCTTGAAACCAAAATAAGAAATAGCAGTAAACTTTGATAATTTGGGATAATCTTGTGTCAAAGGGTTGAGCTTCACACTCTGACCAGTCAGATCTATCTCTATATGGTACGTTTCTGAAATCGCGTGTACGCTAGTTTGATTTGCAGACACTAATGAATAGGCACCAGCTAAAGATCTAGATGAAATTACATCTGCCCAATGTTGTATTTCTCTCGTTGTTCTATTAACAACGTATATACCGTTAATTAATGAGATTACTAAATAGTCAGGCGTTACAACTAAATTCCAAACACTCTTTAAGTCTGAGGAATCAGAAATAAACTGTTCTGATACTCCTGTCTTTAGATTGTATTTAAAAACACCAACCCCGAACTCACTAACCCAAAGATAGCCTTGCTCATAAGCCACATCTGAAATTATGCCTGTTTCTAAATTAGACTGGTTATAATTTACTTTTTGGGTATCTTGTCCAACAATCTGAAAAACGCCATTTTCTGCGGCAAGGTATATAGCTTCATCAACAACCTCTATATCCCATATTACCCCTGCGGGAGTCCCCGCAAATACGCTACGCCCGTGGAAGCTTTCACTTCCGACTGATGCAAAAACATCGAAATCCAGTAACAAAACAATAACAATTGAGCCAAAAAACGAGCGATTGACCCATTTCATTTATATGTCCCTATATTCATATTCAATGCTCATAGTTATTTATTATTCTGTAATTGCTGAACTAGCAATACCGATAATAATTAATACTATAAGAGTAAAACACTATGAATATCGAACAAAAAACAAACATTCAAGAGTTGGATGAGAAAGATTATACTAATGTCTATGGTGGAATTAGTTCTTTTGCGGCTTTTCCAGGGTTGGGTTATAAAATTGAACCAGAAAATCCAACCCCACCAGGCATAGGTCTAGACTCACTACACCAACAACCACCGCATACCGGCATTTTCGGCGGCTAATTGGTCGTAAATGAAATCCCCCACATACAGGCAGTCTTCGGGTTGTAGCTGCCAGTGTTGGGCTATGTGTAATAATGCGGTGGGGTCGGGCTTGGCGGGTGCATCTTCTCGGGTAAGTACAAACTCAATGGGTATGCGGTTGTTGGCTATTTTAATGGTAGTGGCTTCTCGGCAGTTGCGTGTAACAATAGCTATGGGCAAGTTATTCTCTAAAACCTTATCTACCATTTGCTTACCAAGGGGTAGCCATTTCGCGTTTTGGGCGTCGGTTAGTTCGTGTTGCAATATGGCGTGGTTGGCTCCCGCTTTTTCTTGTTCACACACCATATTGTCTATAAACGTAAGAATGTCTTCATCTTGCGGGCAGCCTATGTCGGATCTCATTTGCGAGAAGTTAAGGCTAGACTCAACTAAGGTGCCATCTAAATCAAAAATAACACCTTTAATACCGCTTAAATCCATTCTTTATACTCTTTAATTACGTTTAAGGTAGGCAAGGCTATTTGCCCTTGTGCTATAACATTGCCACAAGCTTGGCTGTGTTTCCGTTAACTTTTAGTTAGTTAACTTATTTTCTGTACTCGGAATCTTTAATATCTACTAACATACGCATTCACTTTCATTTAGCATAGCGGCTCTTTTTTCTAAGCTTCATATTTTATAGGTTACTAATGGGTGTATTCGCAGCACTAGGAACGGCACTTTGTTGGGCAATTGCCGCCCGTTTGTTTAGGGGCACAGGCAACGCGTTTTCTCCTCTTACCATGAATTTTTGGAAGGGCCTTATCTCTATTGCTATTTTGGCTGTCGTTATTGCGGTAGTGCAGCCAAATGCTTATGAAACCAACGCTGTACTTTGGCTGTTATTAAGCGGCTTTATTGGCATTGGTATTGGCGACACCTGCTTTTTTAAAGCATTAAAATCTATTGGTGATAGCCAAGCGGTATTAGTAGCCGAAACCCTAGCGCCTTTGTTTACTGCCCTTTTTGCTATGGCGTTTATTGGTGAATGGATAACCTGGCAGCAGTGGGTGGGTATTGCCGTAGTGCTATTGTCGGTCGACATGGTGATAAAAGCCCGTAAGCGAAATACCACGCACGTATTCGCAACCTCAGGCTATATGTATGGTGTGGGGGCGGCATTATGCCAGGCCGTAGGCGCTGTGGTTAGCCGCGACATTCTAGGTAGTGGTGATATAGACGCTGCCAGCGCGGCCTTCTTGCGCTTGGTAGGCGGTATGGTTTTTGTCGTACCCTTAATTGTGATTACCCCTACTAAATGGATGCCAGTATTAGCAACCAATCAACGGGTTTGGCCTGCGTTTGTACTGGCTACCTTATTAGGCACTACCGCCGCTATTTACCTGCAAATGTTCGCGTTTGCCTATGCGAAAGCTGCCGTGGTGCAAACCTTAATCGCTACCAGCGCGTTAATGTCGCTAGGCGTTGCTTGGGTTATGGGCGAAAAAGCCACGAAGGCTACGCTGATATGGTCGGTAATTGCGTTGGTGGGTGTGGGGATTCTAGTGGGGTTTGGTAACGCTCAAGACGTAACCTCTCATTAATATAAGCTACTAAACCAAAGCCGATGATATTTATCATCGGCTTTTTTATTGCCCCCTCTTTGAAGCGCCATATTTCGCCACCATAATATAGTTATTGTACTGGTTCTTTTGCTGGGCTCTTTACCATAACGTTTTGCCATAACTTTTACCCTTTACCTTAACCTTTTACCTCAAGATAGAGACATTATATGAAACGGGTTTTCTTATTCCTTGTTACCAACTTAGCCGTAGTGTTAGTGCTAGGTATTGTGCTGAATATTGTGTTTGCTGCTTTTGGTATTGATAACCGCAGTATTACTGGGCTATTGGTTTTCTCTGCGGTTTTTGGTTTTGGCGGTGCGCTTATTTCATTAGCCATGTCGAAATGGATTGCCAAACGAAGTACGGGTGCCCAGGTGATTGATAACCCCACGACACCCACTGAACGCTGGCTAATTAATATGGTATCTGCCCAAGCTAAAAAGGCGGGTATTGGCATGCCAGAGGTGGCTATTTACGACTCACCTGAAATAAACGCCTTTGCGACCGGCATGAATAAGAACAATGCCTTAGTTGCCGTAAGCAGTGGCTTATTAAATGGCATGAGCGAAGATGAAGCGGAAGCGGTGCTTGCCCACGAAGTATCACACATTGCCAATGGCGACATGGTTACCCTTACGTTAATTCAAGGAGTTGTGAATACCTTCGTTATCTTTTTAGCGCGCGTAATTGCCGGTGCTATCTCTAATGCTGCTCGTGGCAGTAATAACGGAAGCAGTGCATTAGGCGGTTTTGCTTATTACGGCATTGTGTTTGTACTTGAAATGCTGTTTGGTATTTTGGCTAGCATTATTGTGATGTGGTTTTCCCGTCAACGTGAATACCGGGCCGATGCAGGCTCAGCCAAATTAGTCGGCAGACAAAAAATGATAGCGGCGTTAACGCGCTTAAAATCGAACAGTGAAAGTCAGTTAGATGGCACCATGATGGCCTTTGGCATTTCGGGTAAGTCGGCATTTTCAGAATTATTTATGAGCCACCCGCCCCTAGATAAGCGTATAGATGTGCTTAGACGTCGTGCGAAAGCGCAATAATAAAGGGAGTTACTACTATGACACCACCTAAAGCGATTTTTTTCGATATTAACGAAACCTTGCTTGATATGGCAGAAATGAAGCATGGTTTAGCGCCATTACTCGGTGGCAATGAAGACTTAGTCGATTTGTGGTTCGCCAACCTTTTGCATCACTCGCTTGTCGATATAGCTTCTAACCAATTTCATGATTTTATCAACATTGGGGCAGCTGCCTTGGTGATGGTGGCGCATAGTAAAGGTTTTAGCGTATCTGAAGATGAAGCCCTTAACGCCATAAAGAGCCACATTACCAAGCTTCCAGCGCATGATGATGTGAAGCCGACACTTTCAAAGCTTCAGTCATTAAACGTGCCGTTGGTGGCGCTATCCAACTCCTCTATTGAAGGGCTAAAAGCGCAACTGGAATTTGCAGACATCGTTGAGTGCTTTACCCATGTACTTAGCACAGAAAAAATTAAAACATATAAGCCTTACCCCGATGTGTATCGCTGGGCGTGCAAAGAAGTTGGCGTTGAGCCAGAAGATGCCATGATGGTAGCGGCACATGGGTGGGATGTGAGTGGTGCAAAGGCCATAGGTATGCAAACCACATTTGTAAACAGGCCTGGAAAAATGATGTATCCGTTGGGGCTTGCACCCGACTTAAACGTAGAGAGTTTAACTGGGCTTGAGCAAGAAATGAAAAAGGGCGCATAAAGCACCCTTGGTATATAAAGTGTAGCAGGCTTTAGTTATCAGTTTTAGCAACTAATTGTCTGCCTTTAAACCCGTTAGTCGAACAGTTTGAATGCTTAGTTTCTAGCGCACCCAACTGACGCTTTAACCAAGACTTTTGAATACCCGATTTCGCTGCATCCATTTCACCACTCACTCGTGAAATTTCTTTACCCACATTCACGCACGCTTTAGCAGTTGGCTGAAACCCGCCATTTGCTAAGGCTGCAGAAGAAATTAATAATGCGACTGATGCGATTATAGCTTGCTGTTTCATACGATTCCCCAACGGCCTGATATAGTTCAAGCTCATTTATTTAGATAGAGATAAGGCTATCCGATACCCTGATTGTGTTGAAACTATAGCAACTATGATCTTATTTTTAGGTGTTAGGAATTATACCTAATGATAATAAGTTGAGGTATACCGTAACGTCCCATGCCTTTTATTTACCTCATCATGTATTCGTATTGCTCATGATTTTAGAGGTATTGCTAATGTTTCTTATCTTGTTATCGACCTGTTGTAAACTTTCACGAGAACCCTTCCTTAGTTGAGGTACAGTAACAGCTTTCTGTAACAGCAATGTTATCGTGACAACAAATCCGCTTTATTAAAACATCAATTAAATCAGCTAACAAGCCAAGTGGAAAACTTAGCGACAACATAGATTAAACAAAATCTAATTATAGCCGTGTACCCACGCCAATCGACTCTAACGTATCGAGTATAGCATCTGCTAGCGAAGCTAGCGGTGTAACGTAACTGGCCGCATTTAATTCTATTGCCACCTTGGGCATACCAAATACAACACAGCTTTTTTCATCCTGGCAGAACGTAGTGGCGCCTTGTTGTTTCATATGCAATAAACCGTTAGCGCCGTCACGTCCCATACCGGTTAGCAACACCCCTACAGCATTTGCCCCAGCATTAGCCGCTAGTGAATTAAAAAGTACGTCTACAGACGGTTTGTGCCCCGATTCTCTTGGGCCATCAGATAAGGCAATACGATAATCTGCGCCGCTGCGCTCAACAACCAAGTGCTTATCACCCGGCGCTAAATAGGCATGCCCCGGTAACAGACGCTCACCGCCTTTCGCTTCACTTACCTCTATTTCACACAGGCTGTTTAGCCTACGGGCGTAGGTTGTCGTAAAGCCCGGCGGCATATGTTGGGTAATAACAGTAGCAGGCGCGTTTTTAGGGAAATGCATGAGTACATCTTTAATCGCTTCTGTACCGCCAGTAGACGCCCCCATTCCTATCACTTTTTCGCTACCCGTGTAGCGCATAGCAGCATGTTGGGATGCGCGCGATTGTGTAGGTGCACTTAGTGTGGAGTGCGCCGCCATTCTAATTTTTTCCGTTATTACCGAACGATACTCTTCCATACCTTGAGCCACACCCAGCTTGGGTTTTGGTACAAAATCTACCGCGCCTAGTTCTAACGAACGAAGTGTAGCATCAGCCCCTTTTTCCGTTAACGTAGACACCATAACAACCGGTGTAGGGCATGCTTTCATCATAACTTCTAAAAACCGTAAGCCATCCACCTTGGGCATTTCAATATCAAGGGTGATCACATTAGGCTTAAACTCTTGCACCATTTTTTTCGCTACAAACGCATCGGGTGCCGCACCAACCAAAAGCATGTCGGCTTCATTATTGATAATTTCAGATAATAACTGCCTGATAAGCGCAGAGTCATCTACCACGAGAACTTTGATGGGCATTGTCAGGCTCCGTTAGCGAGAAATCATCGGGGGTGGCTTGCTGAGATAGCAGCACGCGGTGGCTAGATTCACGCTCATACAAACTGGTATTATTAAAATTTCTAATTCGCTTCATGTATACATTACCTTCATCCGGCAGAAAGTATATTTTGCGGGCGTAGTCGGACATTAAGTCACTATTTAATAGTGGAATGTTTTCCCTAGTTAAATAGTTAACAACAAACTCAGCGTTAATTCTGCCAATATCTTGTTGCACAAACCCAGCAAGCACTTTGCCGCCGCCAAAAGCTTTAGCCACCAGCTTTTCCTTTCTTGCCCCTAGTGTGATGAGTTTTTCAATAAGCATATCCATAGCATGCACACCGTATTTAGATGCAAGGTTGCTGTCTAGCTCGCTGGCTAAATTCAATTCAGGCAACATAAAATGGTTCATACCGCCAATCTTCTTTTCTGGGTCGTAAATACATGCGGCAACACAAGACCCTAAAATAGTGACTAACACCTTATTAGAAGCGGTGGCAACGTACTGCCCAGGTAATAACTTAACGGCTTCTTTTCGAAATCGGTTGTCGAAGTAACTGATAGGTTGTTCATCTTGGCTCATACTGCTAACCCCTTTTAATTTACTGGCCGGTAAATAGTTTTACCCATAGGCCGTACCAACTCAGGGTACATAGTGAAGTTTTCAGAATGACCGGCTACATACATTCCCTCAGGTGTCATTAACTTAACCATTCGGGATAGAATTTTGCGCTGGGTGTCTCGATCAAAGTAGATCATGACGTTGCGACAAAAAATAATATCTATTGGGCTTTCAATGTCCCATGTGGGCGACATCAAGTTTAGGGTTTCAAACTGCACCATGCGCCTAAGCTCATCGGCCACACGCACTTTCCCTAACTGTGCGCCTTTGCCTTTGTAGAAAAACTGTTCGCGATAATGAGGAGGTAATTGTTCAATGCCGCTTGCACTGTAAATCCCTGCGGCGGCTTTTTGTAGCACACGGCTATCGATATCAGTGGCAACAATAGAGACTGGGGGAGTAAAGGTGCCAAATACCGACGCTACTGTCATCGCGATGGAATAAGGCTCTTCCCCTGTACTACTGGCCGAACACCAAATGCGTTTGGTATTGGGGTGCTGTTTTAAGTACGTTGAAAGCGCTTCAAAATGATGAGGTTCTCTGAAAAAAGAGGTTAAATTTGTCGTTAGCGCATTAACAAAATGTTCTTGTTCTTGGTGGTTGTGGGCCACCATTTCCAAGTAGTCTTTGAAACGGGTTAATTTTAATATGCGCAGGCGCCGCGCTAAGCGGCTATACACCATGGCATCTTTAGAGTCAGCTAGGCGAATACCGGCACGCTCAAACAGTAGCCGCCTAACTCTATCGAAGTCTCGCCGACTGTAGGCAAATTCCCTTTGCGCCACTACTTCGTGTAACTCGGTCATACACTAAAAGGCCTCCCACTCTGCTTCATCCGGCGACATTGGGTTTAACGATACTCTCGGCTTAGAAGGCCCAGGCCCCGATATCGCTCTTGGAGCGGATGTAGGAAACGATGCCATGCTATTCGATGACGTAGAGGCTGAACTAAAGCTCTGTTGCCCCACTTTAAATACAGCTACCCGCTGTGCTAATTGCCCAGACTGCTGCCTCATACTGTCTGCGGCAGCTGCCGCTTCTTCTACAAGTGCTGCATTTTGTTGTGTCATTTCATCCATTTGCACAACAGCGTTGTTGACCTCTTGAATACCGGTGGCTTGCTCGGAACTTGCCGCAGCAATTTCTGACATAATGTCGTTCACCCGCTTAATTGCCGTCACAATATCCGCCATGGTTTCACCAGATTTGTTCACCAATACATTACCGTTGGTAATTTTCTCTACCGAGGTTGAAATAAGGCCTTTTATGTCTTTAGCCGCTTCTGCTGAGCGCTGGGCTAACGTTCGTACTTCCGATGCTACTACCGCAAACCCGCGGCCTTGCTCGCCAGCTCGCGCCGCTTCTACCGCGGCGTTTAGGGCTAATATGTTGGTTTGAAATGCAATGCCGTCAATAACACCAATAATGTCAGAAATGCGTTGGGCCGAATCGTTAATTTCCCCCATGGTATGAACTACTTGTTCAATCACCTTTCCGCCTTCTGATGCTACATCTGAGGCCTGACTAGCCAAACCTTTTGCTTGGTCGGCATTTTCCGCATTTAATTTTACCGTACCTGTGAGCTCTTCCATGGCCGATGCAGTTTCTTCCAAGCTAGATGCTTGCTGCTCGGTACGACTGGATAAGTCGGCATTTCCTGTCGCAATTTCATTAGAAGCGGTATCGATGGTTTCTACCGCATCGTGAATTTTGATAATGGTGTCGCGTAGTTCATCTACAAACTGGTTAATAGACTCACCAAGCACTTTAAAGTCGCCATCTAGTGGTTCTTCAATGTTATGCAGTAAGTCACCTTCAGTAAGCTTAGACATCACAGTTTTGATACTGTCTACTGCTACCGTGCGCCCCGTAATGTCGGTAGCGTACTTCACTACCCTAAAGGGTTTGCCGTTTTGATCGAGTATGGGATTATACGAAGCCTGAATATAAACAGCATTGCCTAGTTTACTAATACGCTTGTACTCGCCACTAGCATAAACCCCTTTGCGCAATTGCTCCCAAAAGGCGGCGTATTCTGGGCTGTTTTTGAAAGCAGGCTCTACAAATATGCTGTGATGCTTTCCTTTCACTTCATCTAGGGTGTAACCAAGTGCCGATAAGAAATTACTGTTGGCATCTAAAATCACGCCATCTAAATCAAACTCGATTACCGCTTGAGATTTGCTTATTGCGGTTAACTGCCCTTCAAAGTAAGCGTTCTTAGCTTTTTCGGCGGTAATATCAGTGGCGAATTTTACCACCTTAAAAGGTTGCCCGTTGCTGTCTAAAATAGGGTTATAAGAAGCTTGGATCCAAATTTCACTCCCCCCCTTACCTAACCTTTTAAATTCACCTGTTCGATAATTCCCCGCTTGCAAATCTTTCCAGAAAGCAGCGTATTCAGGGCTAAGTTTTACCTCCCTTTCCACGAACGTACTGTGATGCTTACCCTTTACTTCCTCTAGGGAATACCCCATTACACTAAGAAAGTTATCATTCGCGGTAAGAATATTGCCTTGTAAGTCGAATTCGATAACGGCTTGCGACTTACTAATGGCGTCAATTTGCCCTTTATAATCGGCGTTTTGCTTTTTCTCAGCGGTGATATCAATAGCAAATTTCACAATAGCGGTAACCTTGCCATTGTGATCAAAAATAGGGTTATAAGAAGCTTGGATCCAAACGTCTTCACCCTTGTTATTTAATCGGCAAAACTCACCGCTGTGTGCTTCACCGCTTCGCAATACCGACCAAAAATCTTTGTATTCTTGGCTACTGGCGTATTCTCGAGTAACAAAAAGGCTGTGATGTTTGCCTTCTATTTCGCTTTCTGAGTAGCCCATGGCTGACAGAAAATTTTCATTCGCTTTAACAATATTGCCATCGGGAGAAAAAAGAATAACCGCTTGGCTTTGGTTAATGGCACTAACCATACCCGCGTGCTGATCTTCCTGTTCGTTATCACTCCATTGCACAACATACTGAGCGGGCTCTGAGCTTGACGCACTAAGGGGGGTAATGTTGAGGGTAAACACACTCTTAGCCAATTGCGCATAAAGACTTTCTTCGCGGCACTGCAAAATATCATTTAGCAGTTGAGAATTTCCCTTTACGATCGACGACAAATTTTGCCCTTTTAAAGAAGCATGGCCGCCATGAGTGGAAACCGTAAAATCATCAGGGCATTGCTTCGCCAGCGCTAAAAAAGCAGGGTTGTGATATACAATATTACCCGCGCCATCAATTACCATAATGCTTGCGGTGCTTGCATTGAGGATCTGCGTTTTAAGCTGCGCCTCGTGCTGTGCAGCTTTAAGCTCATCATTGTTGAGAAAGTTAAACACGCCCATAACCAGTTCATCCTAAATTTGCGAAATTTTTTACCGTTGCCGTCTTAGCTGTTACGCGTCTTCATTAACGCTTTGGGGAGCAACTAAGCCCATTTCTTCACTGGTGATAAGGCTTTCAATATTCACCAGAATAACCATCTGACCATCTACATCTGCTAACCCGTGCAAGTACCGGCTATCAAAAGCCACACCAAATTCAGGCGGTGCTAGAATTTGATCTTCCATTAACCGAATAACATCCGATACGCCATCTACCACAATGCCCACAATGCGATCTTGTATATTGAGCATAATCACAATAGTAAATTCGGTATATGTGGCTTCGCCAACGTTGAATTTAAGGCGTAAATCTACAATAGGCACAATGTCCCCTCGCAAATTGATTACCCCTTTTATAAACGCTGGCGCATTAGCAATTTTAGTGACTTGCTCGTAACCACGAATTTCTTTTACCGTTTTGATATCTAAAGCGTAGTGCTCATCGGCAAGTACGAAACTTAGATATTCCTTGTCATCGCCCCCGATAACAGCCTGATGTAATGCGGTATCACTCATGCGAGCATGTCCTCTAATTGACTTGACGTATAAGTAGTTGCGATAGAGTCGGCATCGATAATAAGCGCAACTTTTCCGTCGCCCATAATAGTAGCGCCGGCAAGTCCAGCCACTTTTCGATAGTGAGCTTCTAGGCTCTTTATTACCACTTGTTGCTGGCCAACTAAGGCGTCTACCAGCACGCCGAAGCGTTTCTTACTACTTTCAAGTAATACAACAATGGCTTCTGTGGGTTTACGGTTGGCGTTTTCTACGTCCATATAATCGTGAAGTGGAACAAGCGGCCAATATTGGTCACGTACATAAAGCACCGTATCGTTGCCTAGGGTTTTAAGTTGGCTGGCAGTGGGCTGAAAAGACTCCACAATGTTAAGCAAAGGTATGACAAAAATCTGATTGCCAACTGACGCGCACATGCCATCAACAATAGCGAGGGTAAGCGGTAAATGTATGAAAAAGCCTGAGCCCTCTCCTAATGAAGACTCTATTTCAATCCGCCCACCAATGGCTTCAATATTCCGCCTTACTACATCCATACCCACACCACGGCCTGACACATCGGTTACCGCTTCGGCAGTTGAAAAACCGGCTTGAAAGATAAGCTGCCAGACTTCGCTGTCTGGCATGTCATCGTCAACAGTTAAACCATTGGAACGTGCTTTTTCCAAAATACGCGCCCTATTCAGCCCGCCGCCATCATCAATGATTTTAATAATAATACTGCCGCCTTTTTGCTCAGCGCCCAGAATGACGGTTCCCATTTCGGGCTTACCGGCGGCACGTCGCTTTTCGGGCAACTCAATACCATGATCGATACTGTTTCTAACTAAATGCGTTAAAGGGTCGACAAGCTTTTCAATCAGGCTTTTGTCAATTTCGGTATGAGCGCCTTGTAAAACTAAATCAACTTTTTTATCTAGCTTGCCAGCCAAATCACGAACTAGCCTAGGGAAGCGATTAAATGTAGCTGTTAGCGGTAACATTCTGACTGACATTACCGATTCTTGAATTTCACGAGTATTGCGCTGCAGTTCGTCTATCGCCACTTGCAAACGCTCACCTACTTGCCCATCTACTTCCTGTCCAATCATCGACAGCATAGATTGAGTGATAACGAGCTCGCCGACTAAATTAACCATAGAGTCGATTTTTTTGGTATCCACTCGAATGGAAGCGCTATCGCGACCCACACTTTTTTTATTCGTCTTAATAGGCGGCGCAGCATCACTCGCCTTTGGCGGCGACTTTTTCTTTAATGCAGATGTTTCACCTGTACCCTTTGCCGCAATAGGGTCTAGCACAAATAGTTTAGGTGAAATTACGGCTTCAGAGCTGTCTCTTATACACATCTCCGAGCCCACG
>OJEJ01000407.1_pt1 | contig 15122 bp, 10 predicted proteins | sample 1593271 | NCBI WGS metagenome assembly OJEJ01 (sample SAMN05416877, study PRJEB24817) | seawater metagenome | isolation source: Sea water | place: Canada:Atlantic | collected 2013-11
AAATGACTCCCTAGCATAGAATGCATATTGTCTCATTGCATCCCTGTATTCTTCTTTCACATCTTGCCGTTTAATAAATATGTCAACATCATCTCTTATTCCATTTTTATCTTCATCAGGGCCCATTAAGTCTTCTACCGAAGAACTAAGGCAACTTGTTATACTTAAAATAAGTAGAAATGATATAATCCATTTTTTAATCACAGTATGTTCCATACTTTTCCTTATCTGTTTCAATGTACACAATTTGTCCAGCAAAGTGATCCTGGGTTTTTGCCCATTCAAGTAATCGATGCTTTCGATTGTATGTTTTAATCTTTAAGTTTACTTCTAAATCTTTTACTATTTATTCCGTTGAGATAAACAAAACCAAGCTTGTGTTCCTCAGTACAGGGAATACACTCAGCATACTTTGTGTCATCACCTTCATTAGCACAATCATTTGCTAAAGAATTAGTCGAAATACTTAAAAGTAATATCAATAGTCTCTTTTGCAAAAACAATATTAATAAGAAACAATTGGGTAAGTAAGATTAATTTTATCATTTATTCCCTTTGCTATGTTTTTTATACCATCTTTTAAGTTCTTTCTCTGTCATTCTTTTTCTATAACTACCTTCAAGCTCAAAGTAACATGTCTCATCTGCAAAGTTTTTACTGGGACCCACTTGTCCGGCAAAATGTAGGTCTGCCCTTGAGTAAGCCTTGCTTCTTTTTCGAGTGTTTTCACTTAGTTCAATTATCTTTTTATAAATATAGTCTTCTTTAAAATCAATTTTTGTTTCCCAGAGAATCATGCTTAAACAAGAAAATGCAGTATCCATTTCACTCATTGCTTTTATAGATTTTTCTTTATCATCAGAGTGCATCTGAATATCTCTTTGAGTTTTGGCGTACCACATTGCAGCTTGCTTGATATCCTTGTTAATGATTTGTGGAGCATGATTGATCCAATATTCAATATCATCTCTTACTCCGTTATTATTATTATCTGGTCCAAGTACTGTTTTTCGGTCATCAATCATGCCCACCTGCCTATCCATCTCTTTTTCTGCAGGAGTTCTTTGATCATCCTTAAGGCATGATATAAGTATTGATAGTAATATAAATAAAATTAAGATTTTTTTATTTTTCACAGTAGGCTCCATACTTAGATTCATCGTTCCTTGTTAATCAACTTTATAAAATAGCTCAATATTACTTTTGACAGGTTCAAACTCACAAACTTCTTTATAGTCATTTGAGAAAAAAACTGTCTGCCCTCCAAAATTTCTATATGCTTCATTATAATTCCTTTTTCTTTCTCTTGTGTTATTCATTTTTGAAATAATTTCTTCAAAGGGAAGTGTTGTTTTTAGTACATTTCTTATTGGATCGAAGCGATCTAGATCAGCTCGATATTCTTTTTCAAGCTTATAATACTCTTTAAGGTATTCAGGGCCTCTTTTATGAGTTTTTTTATCTCCTGGATATTTTTTAATCAATCTTCTAAGCTTTGATGCATGCTCTCTTTTTCTTTTCCAAAGGTAGAAGTAAGTTGGGTTCTGCTTACGTAACAATCTCTCACAATCTCTGGACCTAGAAAGCATTCTGATTGCAAGTATTGATTTCTTTTTATTTTTACTATGTTCATGTATATGTCTTAAGGCTTTTGCATATTGTTTGTAGGCCATAGCTTGATTAGGATTCTTGAAAGATTTTTCTATCCACTCTTGGACATCATCCCTTACGCCATCATTATCCTTATCAGGGCCTAAAACTCCACCTGAGTAAGACTCAAGACATGAGATCAGTCCTAATAGTAATAGTAGTAAAGTAAATTTGTTATTCATTGCAAAATTCCCCGTATACTGATTCGTCGTTTTCAGTGAAAACAGTTTTTCCTGAAAAGTGACCTTTAACTAAAGCCCATTTTTTAAGTCTTAGTAGAGTATTATTTGTTTTTATATTTAGTTCATCTATTAGTTCATCTAAAGTATCTTCATCTATTTTGGATTTGAGACAATACACTTGAGTTATTTCATCAAATGTGTTTTGAACAGAAGCATCTTTATTATCTGATACTTCAAATGCTCTTTGTAAAATTTTGGAATAATGTTTAAGTTCTTTCTTCTGTTCAGTGGTATGAGGCAAACTCGCAATATACCTCTCAACATCATCCCTCACACCATCACCATCAGAATCAATTCCTGCTATTGTTGAATTATTTTCAACCTCATCTGGCATTGGAGGTAGAACATCAATTTCAAAGCTCTTGGTCACTACATCAGAATATAGATCAAGATTATCTTTAACTGAAAGAGCTATGGTTAAAACTCCTCCAGTTAAAATTGTTCTATCTAGTATGGCTTCTGCTTGAATCACTTCAGTTATAACTCCATCTTGGTCTGTAATCGTATACTTATATTCTACAATGTTTCCGTCAGAATCCAAGGACTGACTTGCATCCATTTGATATGAATTATCACTTAACTGAGTTATTGAAAAACTTGCTATAGGAGGGGAGTTTTCAATCTCAACGCTAAAGCTAAATGGATCTGACTTTTGGTTATCATTATCAGTTGCAATAATTGACAGGTTCCACTGTCCAGCAGTTGTGAGTTCTGTGGAATGGTTTGCGCCCGTGAAGTTTCTCTCTAAAACCCTTCAGGCGCATAGTCTGCACAATCTAAACTGTAGTTTTGAAGTATTTGATCATCCTGATAAAAGATATCAGTAGTCGTATTGTGAACACCTGATTTGTACTTCATCCCAATATTTAAGCTATAGGTTCTCTCGTAACTATAATTATAACATTCGAAGTAAGGCACTCCAAGAAGACTTGAATCATACTCTCTCGGAGATATTGGTGTGGCATTTGAATCATATATATTTGTATCATCTGCAATAATATTGAAACCAGGGTTTCTTCCGGAGTATAAAAAGAAATCTACATTAAAGTTCGGACTATATTTTAATGAATAAATAGTATTTAGCTCAAAAGTTGTATTCTCATTAACGAAACTAAATTGATACTTTGTTTCAAGATCAACTGCTGAGTCAACAATCAAACTTCTATTTAATGCTGTTGAAGTATCAATACTTACATCATTTATAACTAGAGATGTTGGTTCATTTAACCAGGAAATATAAAATCTCTCAATAGATATGTTTCCACCGACTCTGCTGAGAATGTTTTTGTAGGGTAGTACCTTGTATTTGGATTCAAAATTTTTATATGTCTTCATTGGAATCTCAAACTTCTGGCAAGAAGAGTGAGCATACTGACCTGTGGTAAAGTCTCTTGTTGTCATTAAGTAAAATGAATCAATATTACTCGCATCTTCACTGATATTAAGGTCTGCACTTATACCATTGAAGGGTATTAAGTTTTCTGTTCCATCTTTATATCGAACGACAGTGGAGTATTCGTCAGCCTTTAGCGAGGCTAAGTTTGAGTTGTTTAAATTTATATCATAAGAGATTGTAGTTATTTGATTGTTAGAGTCTAGAAGGTTTTCCTTGATAGCATTAGAGCGAAGGTATACCTGTAAACTTTCAAGATCGCTAAATGCTTTAGCCCCTGAGCTTGCAAGAGTACATTGTTTTGCAACTACTTTTTTAGCAAGGTCATTTAGTTTGTTGTAGAAGATGTCAGACATTCTTGCGAAATCCTTATTCTCACTAAACTCTGATAGCTTAATATTATCACCCTCAAGAGATGTATAGCTATCAAGTACAATGTCATCATCAGTCGTAATGACTACAGGTGTTGGGTCTAGCCATTTCGGAACTATTGAACCATAGGCAGTTTCACTAGAGTAGGTTTCAACAAAGCCATGAGAAATATAGTCGACAGTGCTAAGAACAGAGTTTATGCCTGCAGTGCTGGCAAGAGTGCGATAGCTTCTATACTCTTGTGGGTAGATAGCGATATTGGGATCTAAGATGTCAAAACCTGCAAGTGGCCCATTAACTAAGTCATCAATGATTTTGTCATCTGGATGTGTGTAATAGTCCCAAAATTTGGCCTTTACAGTGTTCGCTGGGGTCCCTATTTGTAGATTTGCTAGTTTTTGTGCAACATAATCTCTTACGTCTTTATCGGAATCATTTGCGAGTATATCGTATATATCATTCGCAAATAGATTACCTTGTGAATGGCTAATTAACACAATTGGAACACCTGAATTGTAAAAGTTTTGTTTTATATCATTGCTGATTTCAGTATAGGATGATTCATGCTGAGACACAGATGCTTTGACTTTCATATATAAGATTAAGTCTCCAATAATGTTTATAACATGACCCAGTACAACGACCTTTGTTCCACCTTCTTTTGTAATACCTTTAATTAATAAATCGATAAGTTTTTTACGCTTAAAAATAAAGCGGGCAATGTCTTTGTCGTTAAGTTGTGTGCCAAACTTACTATTTGTTTCATTAAGCTTTTGCCCTACAACTTCAATTGTATCTTGTAGTATGCCATAGGTCTGGTTGTAGGTGTAACCTGTGCATGTGTCTTTGATATTAATGTTAGCAATCTCTTGTTCTCTTTTGATTATACTCTCAATGTGAGTGACTGAGTCGTTAACCTTATCTCTTTCATTATTTATTCCGTTGAGGTAAACAAAGCCAAGTTTGTGCTCTTTAGTACAAGGAATGCATTCAGCGTACTTTGTATCATCGCCTTCATTAGCACAGTTATTTGCTGAAGATTGAGTCGAAATACTTAAAAAAAATATCAATAAAATGAAATTGAATCTCATAGATAACCTCTTTTTCTAAATCCACAAACACGACTTTTATCCTTTGCTGATATGACCATTTTCCCATGAAAATGTAAGTCATGTTTATGAAATGAATTTTTTCTTAACCTTGTATTACGAACAATTTTTGCCATTTTGTTTCGAATATTTCTGAATTTTTGACTAATGGCTTTGTCTTCATCATTCACAGCCCGATATTTATTATTTATTGCTCTTAGAACCTTTGTTGCTTTTTTATGATGTTCATCTTTAGCAGTTTTGCTGTCTAGAAGGTTTATTTTTTTTGTCTCTACAGAAATTTTCTTTCTGGCTGCTCTATTTACTTTATTAAACTCTTGAATTTTTGGAAGTATATGGTCGATAGCTTCACTTCCTATAAGGGCCATACAATTATATGCCCAAGACATACGATATGAATTCTTTATTGATTCCTTTTTATTATCATCATACTTAAAACTCTCTCTCGCATAGTATGCGTAGTCACGTAACGCCTGTCTGTATTCATCGGTTACATCTTCAAGAGAATCAATGTATTGGTCAATATCATCTCTAACTCCATTGTTATCAAGATCCGGACCTTGTAACTCTGCAAGGCTTGCCGAACCAATGCATGAAGTTAATATTATAATAAAACTAATGTATTTCATAAAATCCTTTTAAATTATCTACAATATTTTTGATATTGAGTAGTGTCACTGTCTGTTATGACAAGTTTACCTGAAAAATTTGAATCATACTTTGCCCACTTCAGAAGCCTTGCTTTTGTATTGTACTGTTCAACCTTCAAGTCTGCAGTGAGTGAGTTTACCTCATCGTCTGCAAGCATTGACCTTAAACAATATGTTTGAGAAATTTCATCAAAGGTATTCTGTATTGATGCTACTTTATCATCAGCGATTGCGAGGCTTATCTGTAATTTTTTTGAATATACTTTCAATCCTCTCTTTTGCTCAACGGTATGTGGTAAACTCGCAATATACCTCTCAACATCATCCCGAACCCCATCACCATCAGAATCAATTCCTGCTATGGTGGAATTATTTTCAGCCTCATCTGGCATTGGAGGTAGGACATCAATTTCAAAGCTCTTGGTCACTACATCAGAATATAGATCAAGATTATCTTTAACTGAAAGAGCTATGGTTAAAACTCCTCCAGTTAAAATTGTTCTATCTAGTATGGCTTCTGCTTGAATCACTTCAGTTATAACTCCATCTTGGTCTGTAATCGTATACTTATATTCTACAATGTTTCCGTCAGAATCCAAGGACTGACTTGCATCCATTTGATATGAATTATCACTTAACTGAGTTATTGAAAAACTTGCTATAGGAGGGGAGTTCTCAATATAGAGTACAAGTCTTTCAATCGCCTCTAGTTATTGGAAACTTTTTTTGAGTGATCGTATGTCCGCAAGTAATTATGTTCGTACCTACAAGTATGAAGTATAAATATGTTGTTACATTGTTTGTATTGTTCTGGTTCGAACTTTTCTTTGTATCCATTCCAATTCTATTTAATAAACGTTATGAATTTAATCCACTTAATCATAACGATAAAATGTGTTCTCTATCAATCATCCCACGTTTGTAGTATTTTCCGTTAATTTTAAAGAATAAGTACAGTGCCCCATATGTATGAATTTCAATCGTTGAGTGAAGTCCTTCTTTCTCTTGATTATAAAATCCGCTATATGCAGCGAGGTATTCAATGCCGTGCAAACTAAAAGTGTAAGCGGGGTGAAACTTAGATGGACCAATATCCCCGACAAGCATGAATAGGTAATTATAATCTTTATCAAAGATGAATTGTTTGTATGTATGTGGGGTATTGTCTTTGGAGGGAATTCTTGATTCAGAGATAAGTTCCCTGTACAGAATCTTGAAGTCATTATAATTTGAAAGGTAATAGTTGTACATTGCTTTTTCTTTATACTTTCCAATATAGTATATATTTCTATATTTCGATTTATCATTTCTTTCTAGTATCAATTCCCTTGTCTTAAGTGCTTCGTCCTTGTTTAGTTTGGTAATCTTTGGGAAATGGTTTTTCACCTTTTTAATATTTTTAAGAGGAATGTTCTTATCAATTACCAAGATGAATTCCATAATTATTTTTGGATATTCGAATTCATATTGAATTCCCTTTTTTGTTTTACGCTTACCGTATGAATAATGACTTGACTTTGTTGGGAAGCGCTCGATTCCTTTAGAATCAATAAAACGTAGGTTCAAATCTAGTGGCTTGTCATTCTGGTAGCGAATTAATAGCTTGCCGAATTTCCGGAATTTGCGCCGTTTGGATGTTAATGGATCTGTTGTTTGGTATAGATTTTCGCCTTTTATCGTTTTGGTACATGGGGGGATATCATCGATTATATCTCTGCCTAGGTGACACTTTGGAGTAATAGCTGAACCTAAAGCGCTAAAATTTAATATAAACATTGATAGCAGTATGTATTTCATTATGATCCTTTATTTATAATTGAAAATATCACTTATCTGAATTTTTTACTATTCTTTTTCTCTGTGCTTTTCTCTCTTCAATGGACTTAAGTTTCTTAAGTCTATCTTCTTTTATTTTTATAGATAACTCAATTATTTCTTTTTTCAAATTCTTTTCTCTTGTCTCATCAGAAGAAATGACAAGCCCGCTATACACGGCCATAATTACCAGTATTAATATCTTTGCATTCTTATTCTGTAATTGAAATATCATATGTTACTCCATGGTCAATTATGTTCATGTCTAGCTCTCTTATGTATCCATTACTCCACTCTTGGTCACAAAGAACTTTGTCATAGTGTCCGAAACGAACCCCGTAGTGACATCCTGCTGGCACTGTCCCTGAAAAACTTCCGTCCTCTGGGATTCCGGATCTCCACTTCATACTTCTAAGTGAGTCAATTGTTGCTCCATCCACTATTCCACCGATCGCAGAGACTCCTTTGATCGTTGATCCATTTAGTATTTTCCCTCCATATAGTTGTGGAAAGAATGTTGTTTCGTTCTGGCTATTATAGTAGATTTTATCACCGATGAACTGACTGTTTCTCACCTCTGTGTCATATAGCCATCCAGCACCAGAAATCTCAGATGAATTTATTTCTGAGCGGACGATTGTTAGTCCAGACGTTACACCATAGTTCTTGAGACTTTCGTTTACTACTGCACCAAGTATTGGCGTATTAGTGATTGTTGAATTTTCACAATTAAAACTGCCTTTGTAGTTAAGTTTCTGATCATTAAAGAAGTTGCATGTATCAACATAAAGCCTGAATGCGGAAACATTCATATTATTTGCATCAATATTATGTAAACTTATGCCTCCACCTGAGAATTCAGATTCTTGAATAGATTTAACTTCATCACTCAAAGTGTGAGTGATATGTAGCCAATCCTTTTCATCAGTAATATTATTTTCACAAAATTTAGAATTTTTTATTCTAAGCCCACCAAATAGAGAGTTTGCCTTGGTTGCTAGCTCTAACGTTTTACCAGAAGTTTCAATCGTAATATAGCTACAATTATCAAAGAAATCGACATTCTCAATAATAAGGCCGTCTCCAGTTAATGTGCCAAATGTTTTTTCTGAAACAGTACCGGAACAAAATCGAGCATTATTAGTGACTTCTAGGTCAGAATTCTCAATAACTTGTTCGTACTCGACTCCAATGTACCCTCCGTCTTTGTTTTTAAACGCGATATCTCCAAGCTCTCCGTCTGCGTTACAGTCATCAATATACTCCAAGCTAAAGTTTCTATTTATATCTTCACAAGAGCCGTACTGATCGTTTCGCGCAAGACTAGTGTAGATATAAATATTATTTTTTCTTTTTGTTAAATATTCCTTATTCATTTTAATTTGTATTAAATGATCATTTATAGAAAGTATTTCATATGTTTCTGGAGATTCCATTATGCTTTCAATTATACCCGTGATTGGTTCCTTGTAGTATATTCGAACGAAAGGTGGGTTACCGTTGGATGAAGCTATGTTTTTAATGAGATAATCTTCATCTCCGTTATCGACATCGTTAATCTGTATGCTTTTGGGCTCATTGTCATTAAATTTACTAAAATACGAATCGGTACCTTCTATGTCTTGTAATTTAAAGTGCCAATGGGTACGGTGTTTACCCCCTGTATTGCTCAATCCTCTTAGATTTTTCGAGAAGTTTTGACTATCAATATATAGATATTCAATGGTTTTTCCTAAAAGGCAATAATTTTCATAGTTTTCGAGTTCTTTTGGATCCTCACTCACTATATCTGCATTAATTCTTTGAACTGTCTCTTTACTTGTTTTCAGTATCTTTTTTAAGTCCATAAATGAATTAAACCTCATGCCATTACTGAGAGACTTAAAGTTACTTGATTGCATATCAAACCTATTGCCGTCATGATGCCATGAATGCGGATAAAAAATTGATCGATTTTCTAGTGATGTATTTCCAGGCCCTGCGCCGTTGATATTAGTTATATCTCCAATCTTTAAGCCGATGCTATTGTTAGCTGTATTTAACTGCTTATCTAGAAAGGCCTTTGTCAGTTCAGTGGCCCATTTATCTCCATTATCTAAATCGTTGTTATTCACTTCACCATAATAATTGTTTCCGACATTATATGCTGTAAGCGTACGATTTATTTCTACCTCATTGCTATATGTTCTTTCAGATCCGTTCTTAAAGTCTACGGAAAGCATAGATTTAAAACGTACTGGGCTATTAGTTTTAAGTATACCAGATTCAATTTCAAAATAATGAGTAAATGCTTCTATAGTATTATCCTCAATAAGTTGATCTTTAGATAATATTGATATTAGAGTTTGCCCGTAAATATTTGTATTGTATTTTGCTCTAGACACAAAAGCACCATCTATATTTACACTCTTTGGATCGCTTCCGTTTTGTGATATCTTGAGAGGTAACAATGTAATATCTTTAATGGCATTGGACGGATCCTTTATTTCTATGGAGGCATAAATTCTATTGTTAGAATTAATGTATTCTCCTGTACTAATCACTGCTAAATGAGTAAGTTGCAATTCTGCACAAGGAGCGGGAATGTAGTTGATACAGGTTCCTTTATTGTTTAGATCCTGCAACTCCACATCAAAGTATATAATATGAAAATCAAATTGAAGTATTCTGAGGAGGTTGTCAGAGTTTGCATATGCATTGAATAAGTTTCGTAAGTGTTTAAGCACAGTGTTCTCATTCCTGATGATCTTAACTTTAAGCATGATTTCATCGCCTTGATCAGCCCATATATGAAACTTTAAATTATTAGTAATGCTTTCATTATCTTTCCGTACAATCTTAATATCTCGTACACCAGTAGTAAGATTTTCTAAGCTAACTTGAACTATAGTCCCTATTGATATACGCGTTAGATCAATTTCATTTTGAATAAATGAATCTCCATTATCTTTTATGAAGTGTCTTTTTAGCTCCGCAAGTCCAGATGTACTGGGTTCTATAGATAAATATTTTTTATTGTCAAGCTCAGTGATTTGATGGTTTATATTTGATAGATCCCAGCCGTTGATGTCTTCTTGGAATTGATGATTGCTATCTGTTTTTGGGTCATCAAGTAGGCTTAATATAATCGTTGTTGGGTATGAGCCTTTTAAGATTACTTCATTGGTGTAGAGGCGTCCTTTGTGTGCTATCACATTTGAATTCAAGTCAAAATGGTTAGTTAAATTTATCTTTCCATTATCGTCTGTGGAAACTTTAAAGTCTTTGAGGTTACTATCTTCAAAGGATTGAGTGACTTGTAATTGAGGGATTGGATTTAGGTCTTTGTCTAGAAATGTGATTGTTTTGTTTATGCTACCAGCATAAAATTCATAGTTTTCTCTAATATAGTTTTCATTCTCGTCTTGAAGATAAACTGAAAGTATATTAAACCCATCACTTGCATCTATTGAACCCGTTAAAGTAGTTCCATCTTGGATAAATGAGTTGGTTACATCGATTTCATTTAAAAATAGTTTGTAATTCTCATTAATCGCTGTAGAGCCTTCTAGAGTAAGTTGAACATTATTTAAAATTGGGTTATTTGCATCTAAATTTAACCCAACCATAGATAATTCATAGATTGATATTACTTTGGACGGTGAAAGTATATTGCTGACATTAATGTCAACTTTTTTTCTGTCCTGCATATTATATTCATTCGTAATTAGAAGTTCAACTGAGTAACTTCCTGTTTGTTGAAACTCATGCTGAAATTCTTTTTCATTGGAGATTAGCTGACTATTTATGAACCATTGATATGATACTATTTCCCCTTCAAGGGAGCTTGAAGAAATTGCACTCAAATATAGGGGGCCTCTTAAATTTTCAAAGTTATCAAAATCTCCATTCTTAATAAAGTCTGCTTCCGGCGGTGCATATTGCGGTTCTTGCACATCTATTTCAATTACTTTAGATGAACTTGCACCATATGAATCACTCGCTATAACAGTTACCGTTTGCAATCCCTGAACTTCAAAGAAATGGTAGATGGTTTCTCCTTTTTTGGTCGTCCCATCTTCAAATACCCAGTTATAATTAATTTGATCATTATTTATGTCGGTAGACTCTCGTGCTGTAAGCTCGATAACTTCAAATGCCACTGGTTTCTCTTTATCCTTACTCAAGATCACTTCTGGAGCAGAGTTTATGGTCGATATATCAATAGAAGTTGTGGATGTTATGCCTTCGGCATCAATTGCTATTAGTTCAACGTTCCATGTACCATATTGATTAAAGTAATAGGTGAAATTTATTTCTGTTACATCTTGTTCAATATATTCTCCATCAGGAGAAAATATTTTATATATATATGAGTAGCTTGATGAATCATCTTGTATGCCACCTGAGACTTGATATTGTCTCAAGTCAAGGTCGATGGGGCTTGCACTTAATTGAACTCGCGGTGGAAGGTTCAGTACATCAAGCATAAACGTACTAGAGATCAAGTCACTCCAAGCACCGTCATTATCCTTTACGCCATAGATTATCTTCCATGCACCTGCACTTGCTAGATTGATCTCAAAAGATCCGAAAGTATTTCTAGCTTCATATTCACCATTAGGTCCTATAAACTCAAAAGAGTGCTCTACAATACTTCCATCAAGATCATAGGATTCTTCTACTATCAGATATATTCTATCTTCTGAAATTCTTGTGATATTTATTACTGGTACCGGCATTTGATTAATAACCTCAACTGTTTTGTAGATGCTATCTGAACTTAGTCCTTCACTATCAAAAACTCTATAGCTTAGGTGATATGTACCAGGAGTTGTTAATGATAAATCAATCGCCTCAAAGGCACTATAAGTCAAAGTTACGCCTGTAGGAGTGGAGAGCATTAACTCTGCATTACTTGGAAACTCATCATGATCATCAGAGAAAAGAGTAGGCCTAAATTGATAGAGTCTTTCTGTTTCACTGAGAGTTAGGATTTCAAAGTCTGTGGTTGGTTTATTGTTAATAATCTCAAGATTTTTTGTGAATTCGGTACTCTTTCCCATATTATCTGTAACTTTGAAAGTGAGGTTCCACACTCCAGATGGAAAGAAGTAATCTTCGTGAGGATTTCCTACCTCGTATGAATAATTTATTCCATTTGGATCTGTAAAGCTTATGGCATACTTAGCAATAAATCCATCTTCATCATTTGCTTGAATATCAAACTTAAAACGTCTATCAGCTAGTTCCGTAATGGTGACATCACTAATGGTTGGTGCAATATTTATGATTTCAATTTGTTGGGTAAGCTCAGTAGACTTTGCTCCCTCATTATCTGTTGAAATAAGTGTCAGTGTCCAAATACCTTCTTCTTTTAAAGGAAATGACACTTGACTCTCAACTATCTCTTCTAGCATTAGGCCTGAAGGGGAGGTAAGTTTAAGATTTGTATTTGCAATCCATCCATCTATATCTTGAGTTTGAAAATTAAAGTCATAGATTCGCTCATTTTGATCTGCAAGTGTATAGGTGAAATTTGTAATAGAAGGTTTCTTATTTGAGACAGTAATATTTCTTACCTCTGTCGCTCTTTTTCCAAGATTATCTTCTACAATAAATTCTAGATTATAGTCACCGAGCTCAGTTATATTAAATGAAAATGAGTCTGGTACTTCAAATTGTTGTATACCAGAAGGTCCACTAGATATAATTAATGTCATACTGATATAACCATCAGAATCCGTTGCATTAAAATCTAGTTGGTATAGTCTTGTGGCCTCATCAACCAGTGCCACTGTTGGGTTAAGAGTTGGAGCTGCATTAGTCACAACAAAGCTTTTAATTATGGTGTTGGACTCAGCACCTTCGTTATCATAAGCTATGACTTCAAGAGTCCAGCTTCCTTCTTCTAGAAAATTATCACCGTAATAATCCCATGTAGATGCCTCTGTTATAATGCCACTAGGGGAGGTTATTTTTATATCTGTGTATTCAACCCACCCGTCATCGTCAGTAAAATCAATCCAAATATCATGAAACTTCCATATTGGATCAGTGAGATCTACTTGAACTGAATTTATAACGGGAGCTTTATTTCTAGCATCAATAGTTGTGTTAATAGTATTTGTAGAGATAAGACCAGCACTTGTCTCACCAATACAGGTCACATCCCAAAGACCTCTGGGAATTTCAAAATAGAATGCTTGAGCGTACTCTTCAAAAACTAGTTCTTCACCAGTTTCACTTTCAATAAAGGTACATGTAAATTTCTCAAAATTGCCAAAGTATCCTGCATCGGACTTTTCAAGGTCTACAACCCAGCTCACATACCTTGCATCATTTGGGTCTGTTGAAGTGATTTCCATCACTAGATTTGCTGTACCAAGCTCAATGTCTTTAGTCAGTCTATCTTTGAATGGATAAGAGATCCTTCCATCATTAGTCTCTAAAGTGATTTCTACATCAGAAGTTCCCATTACAGGAGTAGTAACTATGGCATGGATAATGAAATTTTCACCGTCTGTCCATATATCGTAGTTGTTATATTCTTGATATGAGATTTCACCCAGCTCATTTGTGACTTTAATATTGAACTTTTTAAATTCTTGCTCAGACACCTTAGTTGAGAAGGCATAATAGTATGCTCTTGGATTGTATTCATCTAAAAATTCATGACTATAATTTAAAAAGAGAGAGGGAGGTGTCTCTATAGATATTTGGTAAGCTTCTGTGTATACATTATTATTGGTTCCACTTTCGGTTTCAACTATAAGGGTAAAGTTTATATCGCCTCTAGCTTTGGTTTGAATCGTTTTAATCTCATTGATATCTTGTGATGAGTCGTACCAGAAGTTTTCAAACCATTCACCATTTTGATAAACAATAATTCCATAGTATGCAATTGGAGAATCACCATTGGCCTTTGAGCCTGAGAGATCAATATCAAAAATATCTTTAAAGTTTTCATTCTGAGTAATTTGATATTCAAGATCAGGAGAAACATCTGTTACAGCTATGATTTCACCTCTAACAGTGTCAGTATCACCAGTTGAGTCTAGTACCTCTAGTTCTACTTGATAGTTGCCAATTTCTTTAAATATAAAACGATAATATGTACCATCAACCTCAGGATTCATAATCTTTTCAGAAATGAGTTGTCCATTTTGATACAGGCGTGTTGTATATTGAATGATACTACCTTCATCTGAAAAAGAGCTCCCAACTTCATAGTTGACTCTTGAATTACCCACGGGATGAACGAGGTCTAGTTCAAGATTTGCGTGAGCGGTATCAAATACCTTTCTCTCAAAGAGAGCTTTAAAGTATACGTCATGTGTTTTTTTTATCTTTTTCTTTGTGCTTAATCCCAACTTTAACTAGTACTTCGTGTGTACCTACAGAGAGTTCTCTTATACCTATATCAAAGAAGCTCTCCCTATCTACGGTTGTAAAGCTTGCCGCTGTATAATCAATCTTTTTAAAGTCCTTTTTCTTCTTTGCATCAGAATTAAAGGCGAATGAGACCTCTGCAACGAATCCTTTCTTTTTATGTTTGTGCTTATGTTTGTGTTTTCCTTTTTTGTGATCATCTTGGAATAGTTTGAAGCTTAATTGATCAATTGAAACTTTTTCTAGCGCTTCAACTCTAAAATGGTGACCGATATATGTATCACCACTTGTTTCACTTTCAATAAGGTCAATTAATTTAATTTTCTTGTTATGCTTCTTTGATTTGTGAGTTTTATGTTTTGCACCATGATCGTGCTTATGAGATTTTTTAATACGCTTAATCTTTTCATTTCTATCAGTCTTAGATGTTACCATTTGATTAAACTGAGATTTTTTTATGGCCATCTGTTCATACTTTTTATCAGCATAAGCGCTTTGAGAGCTGACAATAAATAGGATT
>OJEJ01000413.1_pt1 | contig 14967 bp, 16 predicted proteins | sample 1593271 | NCBI WGS metagenome assembly OJEJ01 (sample SAMN05416877, study PRJEB24817) | seawater metagenome | isolation source: Sea water | place: Canada:Atlantic | collected 2013-11
AGATAGCGTAGCGTCTCGTGGGCTCGGAGATGTGTATAAGAGACAGATATTGCACCAGCCAATTTTAAACATTTTGGCTAGTCTTCACCCATGGTTAAAAAATAACCATTAAAATGTAGAAAACTATAAGGAAGGGTTATGGATTGACTAATCTGAGAAGGCGCTAGTTACTTTGACGGCTTTCAAGCAAAAATGTTAGTTGAACAAGGCCATGAAGTGGTGGTGGTGTTCGATAACCTACGAGTGGGCCTGCGTGACAATGCTATACACCCACGGATAAAGTTTGTCGAAGGCAGCCTACTCAGCCAAATGTACACAACCAACGTCAATAATATAATCTTTGCCTCGTCGGGTTTAGTCTATGGCTCGCCAACCAGAGCAAAGCTCGGCGTCACCGTACCGACCGCACCCGAAACACCCTTTGCAACAGCCAACGTCACCATCGAAAGCATGTTGGCAGACCTCAATGAAGCCAACGGCCTGAGCTCCGTCAGCCTACGTTTTAATACTGCATCGGGCGTGGCCGAGCAATGCCACCATTATCAATGGCACGAAGCCCCCCCCCGAGCTGGTCAAGCTATTAAAAGCATTTTTACCCAACAACGCCCGCACCTTCGAAGTCCCCGGTGACAAAAACTCCAAACTAGGCACCAGTCCAGTCAGAGATTATATCCATGTGCTTAACGTTTGCGATGCCTTCATCAAAGCAATGTTATACCTGCAGCAGGGTGAGCAGGGCGCACAAAAATTAAATCTCGGCAGCAATGGCGGAGTGAGCTATAAAAACTTACTCGGCATAGCCAAACGTGTTAGTAACACCCATGATAGCAACACCCATAACAAGGCAATGGCTGGTGAGCATGCGCCAACAGTGCAAACGCTATCCAGCTTAAAAGCTAAAGAACTACTCGGCTGGAAGCCAAAATACACCACTGAAGACATACTGCAATCTCTAAGGCAAGACTTGAAACCAGCCGCAAGTTGACCCAAAAATAAGCGGTACCAATCAAAGCGTGGTTCCAGCAACTTAAGCTTGTTATACTGTTGTTTAGCTTAAAAAGCCTAAGGCTAAGTTTGGATTTTTAGGTAGTAGAGACATCAATCAATAAACTACACATTCACTAATGCGCAATATGAAAGTTTAGACGCAATTGTGAATAGCACTAATTTATTTTCTGAACAACAGGAATTATTGTAAAGCCAATTTCTTATTAATCAGTGAGAATTGAAAACTTTTAGATCGAGTTATTAGCTTCATTTATCTCATGGGTCTATTTAAGCAATTTTAATAATTCAGCGCTAAATCTAATCTATCAAATTCTGGCTTTAATATTTTAAGCAGATAAACTTATTAAATGAGTTGAAAATAGACATTGGCTCTAATGCATAATTAATCAAAAGTAACTTGAACTAAAAACAATACAATCCAACTAATTGAAGTCTGTTAGAACAAACTAATTTTCTAATCTTTTATTTACATTTAATTTTAGGTGATCAAACATGCGTTACGCTGTTGCGAATAGAATTTACGTCAAACCAGAATATACTGAAGAATTTGAAGAAAGGTTTAGAAATCGTGTCGGACAGTTAGAACAACAGCCTGGATTCGTATTAATGGATGTATTAAAGCCGCAGTCTGAAACCACGCCTTATGTCATCATGACTTATTGGACAGACAAACAGGCATTCACTGAATGGGTTAAAAGTGAAGATTTCAAATTGGCCCATCAAAACCCCATGTCGAAAGATGCATTTTTAGAGGGCGGTGGACTTGAACAATATTCAGTTATCATATCATCAGAAACGGCTTCTAGACGATAATCCTGCGACAGAATGCACATAAAAATAGAAACATGACAATGCAATGTCTGCACGCTTAAAAGTAGGCCTGAATAAATCTATAACTGGCAAAGGCACTAACCCAGCCTCTCAACCGCTGACTGGATACTGCATTCAAAATATTTTTTGATCAAGATCATTGAAAATGGCACGCAGTTGTTGCCACACCTTTGAACAAATTCGTAGTTTTAATCGAGTTCCAACAGTCTGAATTTTAAAGCTAACAGCATATTTGGGGATAAAACTTAGATTATAAATAGAAATTTCATGATCCGACTCTGTTTGACATTTCACACAGCGCTCTTTGGAGTGATGATCCTTAATTGCTTTTTTTCAGAAAGAATCATCGCTTTACCAATAATTTTTAAACCTTTTTAAAGCCTATGTTGCAATACCGTTGTAAACCTTGTGCAAAAACATTAACTGCTCTTTGAATTTAACACACTGATCTTCAGAGCGCTTATAGCCATTATTACAATACCACTTGGAACCTTGGACCCATGCGTTCTCTGGCACTTCGAATTTAACGCACTGCTCTCCAGAGAGCTTATAGCCATTATTACATTTCCACTTCGAACCTTGGGCTAATGCGTTCTCTGGCACTTTGAATTTAACGCACTGCTCTCCCGAACGTTTGTAACCATCATTACAATACCACTTCGAGTCTTGGACCCATGCGTTCTTTGGCACTTCGGATTTAACGCACTGGTCTCCAGAGCGCTTATAGCCATTATTACAACTCCAGTTCAAGCCTTGGGCCAATGCGTTCGCTGGTACTTCGAATATAACGCATTGGTCTCCAGAGCGCTTATAGCCATTATTACATTTCCACTTCGAGCCTTGTGCCAATGCGTTCGCTGGTACTTTAAATTTAACGCACTGGTCTCCCGAACGTTTGTAACCATTGTTACAATACGACTTGGAAACGTGTATCCATGCGTTCTCTAGTACTTTGATCTTAACGCACTGGTCTTCAGAGGGCTCATAGCCATTATTACAGTACCACTTTGCGCCTTTGACCCATGCGTTCGCTGGCACTTTGAATTTAATACACTGCTCTCCAGAGCGCTTATAGCCGTTATTACATTTCCACTTCGAGCCTTGGACCAATGCGTTCCCTGGCACTTTGAATTTAACGCACTGGTCTCCAGAACGGTTGTAACCATCATTACAGTACCACTTCGAGTCTTGGACCCAGGCGTTCTCTGGTACTTTGAGTTTAACGCACTGGTCTCCAGAGCGTTTATAGCCATTATTACAATACCAATTCGAGCCTTGGGGTAATGCGTTCGCTGGCACTTTGAATTTAACGCACTGGTCTCCAGAACGGTTATAACCATCATTACAATACCAATTCGAGCCTTGGACCCTTGCGTTCGCTGGCACTTTGAATTTAACGCACTGGTCCCCAGTGCTTTTATAACCATCATTACAGTACCAATTGGAACCCATCTGAGACGAATTTTCGGGTTGTGCATGCGCTCTTATTGTAATCATCTCCAATAGGATAATTATTGATATCAATGCGAATTTAACAAAGAACATGTGTATTCTCTTTGAGACCTAACGTCCGTTTAAGCGGACAAAATTGTTGACCTAAATCAGCGAAGCACTGTTCGTACCAACTGCTTGTTGTCCTTTTGAATGACTTGTTATGTAATGATCACATCTGAAGGCATTTAATTATAATTAAAAAAACCAACCGTCTTTTTTGCTTAACGCTGAGCATGTTACGGGAGCCCCAACAGTCGCTAAACCTAACCCTAAAAATATATTATGAAAAGATACATTGAATGCACAACCTAAAGCTAATCCGTAGCAAATCTTCAAATAGGTGCTCTTTTTAGATTTGAACTCAAAAATTTTAAAGCTAGTAATAACTTCTTTAATTACATAACGTCCAGCCGTGTGGAGAGCGAAGCGAAGTGATTCCACACGAGCGGCATGTTATAACGGTAATGATCAATATTGGCGAGGCACTGGAAGACTAGGATTTTACTTTTATTTTGACTGGATACCACCGTGCTGACATTACTTGCCAACAGCACTGATAATGTTTGTTGCTGTATTGCCAATTCGAAACTCCCTGTTTCCTAAAGTACCATTTGATTGAACGAATAGGTTAAATAATAACACCTTCGTTATTTAATTTGAAACTTTTGTTGCTATGCCTTTAATCCTTTGAAGTTATAACGTTCATTTCAGCCGAGTTTTTGAGAGCAAAGCAAACAAATAAATTTGCTGAAACATTTAGTCCAAGAACAGAAAAAACTACCTGCCATCAGGTTTATACCCACTGGAATCGAGTGAAACACGACTGGTCAATTCAGGTTGCGGTCTGCTGTCTTCATAAGGAGGTAGATCAAGCTATCCACTTTTTCCCTTTGGATTGGGTTGGCGATATTGACGAGCCGAGAGACTATAGTGAACTCACGATAGTTGCCTGCTCTCACAGTTTTTTTAAAACCATAGCTTAGGAGGTGGTTGATTTTTTAAATAAGTAGGTGTCTATATTGTTGCGTAAAAACTCATAACGCTTGAATAGAATTAAACGTTAGATAATGGCATGCCTGACTTTGGCTGAAACCCATTCACTGACAACGACTGTTGATAAAATGACCAGCAATATTACCGAAACTTGAGTCCAGCTAACGGTATTAATCGATGCGTTTAACTCTAGACCTATGCCTCCAGCACCAACTAACCCAAGCACGGTCGATTCGCGAATATTAATATCCCAACGAAAAACACTAATGCCAGCGAAAGCCGGTAATATCTGTGGAACGATACCAAAATTTAATATCTGTGGACCGCTGGCGCCTGTTGCAGTGATGGCCTCTACTTGGGTTTCGTTTATTTCTTCGATTGCTTCATAGAGCAGTTTGGCGCAGAAACCAATCGAACGTAAACCGATCGCAATTACGCCTGCCAGCACACCAGGGCCTATGATGGTCACCAGCATTAAGGCCCAAAGTAATGAGTTGATAGAACGCGATGAAACAATAATAAATAACGCTACTGGACGAACGAAACGAACGCTTGGCGTGGTGTTTCGCGCTGCTAAAAAAGCCACGGGGAAAGCAAGAACAATAGCAATCAGAGTGCCGAGTGTCGCTATATTAATAGTGTCCCAAATGGGACCCCAAAGAGTACTTAAATAGCCCCATTTGGGCGGTACCATGCGCTCTGCCATATCGCTAGCCTGAGCTGGGGAATCAAGCACAAAAATCCACATCGTTTTTTCTGAAACAAGTTGCCAGCAATAAACGAAAATCGCAACGGCTATTAGCCATGCGAACCAGTTGAGTAATTGTTGCTTGCTTGTACGGCGTTGCCAAACTTTATTGCCGTTATTCATTTTTAACGGCATTTTATTGCACCCATTTTCTGATAAAACCAGAGCTATATTCAACAAACATTACAATCGTGATAATGACCAGAAGGATCGCTGCAGACGTGTCGAATTCGTAACGGTCAAAAGATGTTAATAGGGTTGCACCAATACCACCACCACCAACGATGCCCACGACCGCAGATTCGCGAAAGTTAATGTCAAACCGATACATACCTAAGCCAATCATGCGAGGCATGACTTGTGGTTGCACAGCATAGTTTAACCATTGAAACCAACCTGCTCCCGTTGACTTAATTGCTTCCGCTTGAACGGGGTCCATATCTTCAATATCTTCCGCAAGTAATTTGCCATAAAAACCAATAGTTGCAATTGACAGCGCGACGATACCTGCAAAAGGTCCAAACCCAAACAGTTTAACTGCAAATAACGCGAGGATGATTTCAGGAAAGGTACGCGAGACAGCCAGCACACCCCGACAAAACAAATAGACTGGACGTGATGATAAGTTACGAGCAGCACCAAGACCGACAGGGATTGAAATGGCTATCCCAACGACGGTTGATACTACCGTCATCCATAGACTCTCAACAATACCAACGTAAATATCTTCCCAGCGGGATGTAAAATCGGGTGGGAAAAAAGACCCAAGGAAACGCTCTGCCCGTGGCATGCCAGCAGCGACACGACCCCAGTCGACTTCCATCGTATAAAACGCAATTATTAAATAAACTACGACACCGCCGATTAAACCCCAACGCAGTTTAGGGTTGGTAATCATCGGTTTACGCTTCCATACACGCTGGGCTGGGGCTTTACTAATCACTGAACGATCTCTATTGATTCTATTTCATCACTCTCATCTTTCACTTTATCAATAGTCGCCTCCCAGTCTTCTTCTCCATAAATTAAGGTGAGTTGATCAGGAGTTAATCCATCGGGTACGCCGTCGTAGACAATTTCGCCAAGTTGCAAACCAACAATGCGCTTTGCAAACATTTGTGCCAATAACACATCATGGATATTAATAATTGCGGCTAGACCTCGCTCTTCACATAGCTCACAAATAAGTCGCATTATTTGTCTAGATGTTTTTGGGTCCAGACTAGCGGTTGGCTCATCAACCAACAATAGCGCAGGATTTTGAATTAATGCTCGACAGATACCCACACGTTGACGTTGTCCACCAGACAATTCATCGGCCCGCTTATCTGCCATATGGTCAAGACCTACGCGCTCAAGCAACCGATAGGCTTCGGTGACGTCTGATTGTGGAAAGCGTCGTGTAAAGCTACGCCAAAAACTGACGTAACCAAGTCGACCAGACAAGACGTTTTCCATTACCGAAAGACGCTCAACAAGTGCATACTCCTGAAAAATCATCGCCATGCTGCGTCGCGCTTTACGCAGTTGCCCACTTCCAAGGGTAGTCAATTCTTTATCGCCCAATAATATGCGGCCTTCGGTCGGTTCGACCAATCGATTGACGCAACGAATCAGGGTGCTCTTACCCGCACCTGAGGGACCTATCAAAGCGAGTACTTGTCCTTTGGGAACTTCCAGATTAACCGATTTTAGTGCGGTATCACCAGTTTTGTAACGCTTGGTTAAGTTTTCGATGCGTAGCATCGCCAAACTCCTTTTTTAGTATTAAAAAAAATAAAGGAGGCCAATGTTGGCCTCCTTTGGGTAGTCACTATTATGAATATTAAAGCTTATTTACAAGCGTAATTAATACCATTGGCAGCATCAATTTTACGAATTACATCCCAATCATTCTTGTGACGTATCGAAATAAACTGACCTTCTTTCTTAAATTCTTTTTTCAAATCAGAGCCTTCCCATTCAAAAGTAAAAAATGCTTGCTTGATTTTAGCGGTTAGTTTTGGATCTAAGTTATGAGCGTGACCATAGCCCGTAGTGGGGAAGGTTTGTGACTTGTAGATCGAACGAATTTGCTCGGCCTTAATTACATCACGTTTAATCATTCGGTTTAATACCGAGTTTGCAACCGCTGCAACTTCATAGTCGTTGTTAGCTATACCCAGTACCGAATTGTCATGCTTGCCCGAGAAAGTAGTCTTAAAGTCGACATCTTTAACCAGACCAAATTCAGATTTCATTAACGCTGATGGCGCCTTATTACCTGAGTTAGAAGTAGGTGAAGTAAATGCCATTGTCTTGCCTTTTACATCACTTGGGCTGTTGATAGAACTCCCTGCTGGAACAATAATTTCCATCTCGTAACCAAACGAACCATTTTCAGATGCCATCATAGCGAATGGTACAAGACCAGCACAGCTAACGGCTAATGGGTTTGATCCAGTGTTAAAACCAGCAACATGTAGGCGTCCAGAACGCATTGCTTCGATCTGAGCGGCATTTGACTGGACTGGGAAAAACATAACTTTTTTACCCGTTGTTTCAGCCAGATGATCAATGAAGCCATCCCACACCTTGGCATAGACCGCAGGATCTTCAACTGGCGTATAAGCAAATATTAAGGTGCTTGGGTCCGACCATTTACTTTGATCTAAAGGTAAGTCAGCGGTTAAATCGTTATCTCGATCGCAATAACGAGCATCAAGTGTTCCACGAGGACAGTCTGCGGCCTGACTTGAAAATGAAAAAGCGAGTGTAAAAACGGTCGCTACTAGTTTTAGACCGAAAGATGGTGAACGCAACATAGATGTATCTCCTTTTTTATAGATATTATTTGTTAATCTGAATATTGGTGCGAGTTGTTTTTATTATTTGCCTAATTTTGGCTTGATCTTTGATCTTGTCAATACAATACCCTAGCATGAAACTCTCAACAATAATCCTTTAATACAAAAGATTTTTAAAACTAGCGCTTAATTTAGATAATGCGAAATACTTTTAAAAATTCCAATGTGTAAGTTGATGATTGCAACGCCTAACGCACAGCTCAACTGCGCAGAGAACTGGTGGTTTTTTGGAAAAAAACGACAGCTTACAGAGCCAGATTGAAACTGTTTGTGAGATGAATGGTTTGACAATGATTTCAGTATGGCACATTAATTGGAATAGTTTCAACTAGATGACCCTTTAAATTCAAGTAAGGGCTATTAACTTTAGTTAAAAACATAACCTGAAGATTTTTGATTAACGGTCTGAGTAACTTTTTGGACATGCACGTTGATTCATTATTTCACGAGCATCAGCGAAGCCAACGACTAAGCGGCTGTTTGGCCCTTTGCATTGGCTTGCGGGTAGACTGCTTCAGCCTACTTCGCGTCAATCAATTGAGAAACCAGGCCTTTTCTTGCAGTTTATGCCTACTTAAGTGGAAAATAACCGTTGGCTAAATGGTTCAGCTGGAGTGGAAAAAAGCCAACTGTTGTTCCCGTTTGAGGTTCTTGTTATCAGTTTAATAGGTTGTGAATCCAAGCTTTGATACATCTTTATACGAACTGTTTGTTAGAAGCGCTGATTTTACGCGCACGATTATAATGAAGTTAGCTGCATCGGATAAGGGTACTTTTTTATTCGTGCAGCGGGTTGAACCAGAACCCTTAGCATAATTGATGCCGCCAATAAATAGTTAGTATTGGGTTTGTTTGCCCGCTAAGAGCTAAAGCGAAAAAGGCACACTAAACTGAAAAAGAAAACAGCACAAATTGAGAAAGTAAGGTGATTTTTGAGAATCACAGCTGCCTCATTCTGACAAATTACCGTCCTTCTTGAAGCCCCAGTTATTATTCTTGTTTTTTTTGACTGTTGATAATGACGCTTTATATTATATTCGTAGGGGACTTGCTATGAACTGAAAGGGCAGGAGCCTTAAATAGACTGAGTCATATTTCACCCGTTGTCCCACATTTGTTAACTCAACACTTATTGTGGTACTTTGTGAATGCTAAATTCCTGAGAAACGAAGACCAATGCCCGCACTCAAATTGAGTATAGCCATCCTCTTTATATTACTAATGCCACTCAAAACAGAGGGACGTAATGCTGAAGCTATTTGGGACAGTCGATGTGAAGACTGTCATGGAAATAACACCAAGTTTGCGCGTAAGTATCTCTGGAATATAGGTGGAGAATTACAGGCTCAGCACCACGTGGACAATTTAAGTCTGTTCATGCGCCAGCATTATATCCCTAATCATGAGATCGAAACGATTCGTGAAATGCTTTTAGAAAAGGCCAATTCCTCATTGCAGTTTAAAGATGAATGTGGTGTTTGCCATGGCGGAATTACCGAATTTGTCAAAAAATCAATCTGGGTTAGAGGCAATGAAGTCACGGGACGGGAAAGTGGCAAAGATGTGAGAAAGTTTTTGTTAGGGCACCAGAAATTACAACCCAAAGACGTCAGCTTTTTTCTGAGATTGTTTGCTCGTGTTGCGGGTAAGCCTTTTGATGATGAAGAAGAACCGTTGCTGCAGGCGATCACTCGGTGATGTACCGAAGTTAGTTTGTTACCTATTTTTGTCAGTATATTGGAAAGAGTGCTCCCGTAAACCAGGAGTTGAATCTACTCTGGTCGTTTAATTTATAGAACCTCATGCATTTTTTTCAATTTAAAGCGCTCAGCTTTGACTAGTAAACCATGGTGCATATCAAAAGGGTGGGTGCCCCTTTTATTCCCCGTTTTTTTAAACCATAGCTGCGGAGGAAGTTATTTGACTGGTTTATTTTTTAAAATACGTGGGTGTCTATATTATTGCGCCTTTCGCATTTTTCAATAGAACGGCTGACTTGCAGAGTCAGATTTAATGCACTTTTTGTGCGTCATGATATCGTACCCTACTTCGGTACTTCTAACTGATCATTTTACAGACTCGCATGTGATGCTATCCACCATATATTCCCACACGGGTCTTTGAAGCCTGCCATACGATCTCCATGTGGTCGTTCATTAGACTCCATGATAGAAATTGCACCTGCAGAAAGTGCTTTAGAAAACACTACATCTACATCGTCGACATAAAGGTGCATCTGCGACAGGTTGACTGGATATTGCTCATTGCTTTCGTTAAGCATTATTACCGAGTCACCGACTCGGATACGGGCATGCTGAATTCTGCCTGTCGGGTATCGGTTTGTGACGACTATAACCCCACCAAACACCTCGACAATAAACTCAATTAATCGGTCCGCATCGGAAACCGTAAAATACGGCGTAATGGTGTGGTAACCCTCAGGTAATTTCATTTTAGACAATTCAAATAGTCGTGGTTGCCGTGGATTGATGATAGAGAGGTTAACGCATAATATCCAGCTGTGTCGAGCGCGAAACGATGCCATTTATGTGATGTATTCTCATCAAATCTCATATCAATCCTCCTATGTACACGTAACGCCTTGCTCACCAGCGTAGTCAACTGTCGCGTATTTTTGCTCAGCAAGAATTGAGACGGTTTGCAGAGTCCGATGCAGCAACTTGTTATGCTTTGGCTAGTTGATTGCATATTTTAGGGGCCGCTGCGTATAGACACGTATAGTGCGACAAGCCTTGCATAGTCTCAAGGGTTGTCGGCCCTGAAATATTATCTTTAAGATAATTTGCCATATCGAGAGGAGACCAATTATCACTAGTACCATGCCAAATATGGGTATTAACGTTGCATTTGAGGACGGACTCTTTCCAAGGGCTCACATATTGATTAATTTCTCTCATATAACCTTTAACGTTAGCGTTAAAGCAATGTATTAAAATTGGGCTAATATGACTTTTGAAGTCAGCAGTTTTTGACAGTGGCTTGTCTTCACCCATAGCACTGGCAAATAACATTTTGAATAAAACGCTGGGAGCTACCTTGGCTAAAAGAGCTTGCCAATACGATAATATAGTGAAAATAGCTGGGTGCTTCATTGCTATAGAAAATACCATTTCCCCTCCCATACCATTTAGAAAGTCAGCAGCGTCCAGTGGTGCAGCGGAGGAGATAAGGTGTAGTTCGCGAACAGTTCCGTCTAAGTAAAGGCTAGTTTCAATGGCTGCATGGCAACCGATTGAAAAACCAATTATATCAACCATCCCTCCATTCGCTTTATCGATAATAACGCTAGCTAAATATTTATAGTAGGCTTCATTCTGTAATGATGAGTCTATAGAAAAACGATCGTAACAAATAATATGTAAATTGTGCTTTTTGGCGTGTTCGTCAAAAATAGAACTCTCTTCAGGTGAGCCTGGCGCACCGTGAAAATAAATAACGGTTTTGCCTTCAGGATTTCCATACTCTAAGAATTCCAATTCATTATCCAAAAAACATAACGCCGCAATTTGCTGAAGGCAAATGATGGGCGGGTTTTGGCCCAGCATTTGACTTTCAGTAACATTGCTTTGTTATGTGCAGTGTATTTTAAACAGACCATTAATCCATACCTTTTCCATCTGTAGCCCTGATTGGAATATTGCCTGGATCAAAACCATCAAGGCAATGTACATTTACTCCAAAATAATCGGGAGCGACTCGCTTACGATGAAATGGATAAATGCCACAGACGCGGCAAAAATAATGTTGAGCGGTGTGAGTGTGAAAAGTATAGGTAGTTAACGACTCCTCTCCACTCAAGATTTTCATTTTGCTTTCATGAACTTTCACCATCAATGCATTTTTACGAATACAAATTGAACAATCACACGTAGTGAGTTCTGGGAAGTCAGTTTCAATTTCGAATTGCACTGCTTGACAGTGACATGAGCCTTTATATGTTTCCATTTAGAACGAAAGTCCTTTCATTGTAGTAAGCACATAATAAAAAGGGGACGGAGGGATTAAAGTTTAACCATTCCAACTTTAGTCTTCTTTGGTCTGCCTCGTTTAGCTTGACCTATTTTGATATTATATTTCTTTTCGATCTCTTGTCTGAATCGGTCATCCCCAACCGGCTGACAATAGTGCGTGGCTTGACGTATTAAATGCCTATCTCTTACCTCGATATGGCCCTTAAATAATTCACGATAGCTATGGCATTGCTTGTCTCGTGTTTCTCCCAGTCTTTCGTACTCGGCATGTCGAGTAATCCAACTGTCATCGCCCCAGGCATTGCTAGTATAACTCGACCATTGGTATTCTTCTGGTACCCCAACCATGCCCGATCTAACCGGATTTAATTCAATATATCGACAACAGACAAGAAAGTATTTTTCTGATTGCACTAAACTCGATCGATGCCTGCCTTCCCATAACGTACCTGTTCTTCCCTATTTTTTATTGATGTATTGGGCGTATCGGCTACCCACTACTTTCATGGTATTCGATATCGATGTATCAGTTGTTGGCGTTACGAGGAAATGAATATGATTTGTCATCAAACAATAGCTATGTACCCATACCCCGTATCGCTTTGATATTTCTTTCCAAAGCTCCAGGTAAAATTGATAGTTTTCCGGCTCTATGAAGCAGGCTTCTCTGTTATTGCCTCTTTGAACAATAGGGTAGGGTAGCTCTGGCAGGTATATTCTTGCACGTCTCGGCATAGCAATTCCCTTGCTTTTTTAGTTCTACTAAAACCAGATTAGCAACCCTTTCGCAACGGGTCAATTTAAAATCCCTCCGTCTCCTTTAGCTTACCGCTAACTCGACACTTGTGTGTTTCCTCTGAGCAAGTGGCTTTGTTAAAGTATCATTGAACGCCAGTAACAGATGGTTTTCTTTAAACAGCGCGATCGTATTTAAAACAATGAGAGGCCTGAAGTACCGTAACCCTTAAATAAGCCAGATTATAAATTTGATTATTAGCCAGATAAACCCTGCAATCATGAGAAGAATGGTGGTGTTAACCGTATATTTGATAATTTTATACGCCAATAAATTGGTTTCTTTGAGACGTTTAGTCTTTTCTAAAAGTGGCGCTGTGCTGCTGAATACGCGATTAGCGAACCCTTTTTTATCCTCGTCTGTATTGGGCACCACGGTAGCACTCATTAACCATTTATAGGGCAAGTTCAGAATATGGCCAAACCAAGACATTGGGCGTTCGATGTCGCACATTAATATTAAACGCGATTTATCTGCATCGTTATGGGCGTAGTGCAAAAAAGTTACATCGAAAAGTACGGGTTCACCGTCACGCCAAGAATAAGTCTGATCGTCGACACTGATATAACAATCGTCATGGTTCGGTGTATCCAAGCCTAAGTGGTAACGCAATGAACATGCTACCGGGTCGAGATGTCGAGTCAATTGACCGCCGGGTGGCAGTACTGAAAACATGGCGCCATTCACCGATTTAATTTTGCTCAATAGCGCCACTGTTTTTGGACAGGTTCTTTTAGCTGATTCGTGCGTGTAACCATACCAGTTGACATAAAATTTGGTCCAGCCGTACTTGTAGAAGGTTCGAAATCCAACGTCATAGAATGAAGCCGAGTCTGGGTCACTAATGGTATCAAAACCACCGTCAGCCATTAAAGTCATGGCTTCTTCGCGAATAACCTCCCAGTTATCCTGTATTTCTGCTAATTCAGGAAAGTCGTTGATATCCATAATCGCAGGACGCGCCCGAGGTTTGGTAAACAAATACAGGAGACAGTTAAAGGGTGTAAATATTGGCCAACCCTTGCGGATATACTCGCCAAAACTAGCCCAGCGTGAATTGCCGCGTACTGAATAGGCGTAAGTTATTGAGCCAACGCAGAAAACGACTAGGGAGATCATTATTAAATTTGTCATGGCATTAACATATTAAATGGGGTTTTTTTATTATTAGAAGGGTTCTAGTTCAGTTAACTAGAAAGACTCAAATTGAACTTCAGAGTGTGTTGTGACAAAATTTAATCAACTATACCTAATTTTCTGTGCGAATTCATCGAAATCTGGGTAAACCTATCTACTAGTACAAAACGGATTTAACTTAAGAGGCCTTTAATCCAACGACATGTTATTTTAATAATAAAGTGTTGGCATGATTATTTGAATTCAAAGGTAAAGCCAATACGCAATGAAGAAAAAGCACCTCTTTTGAAGTGTCTCACTATTTATCATTAAGCCTATTGGTTTTATTTAAAAAACATTCTAAGCCCAGCAACTCCAAGTATTTCACCTTTGCAATTAATAGTCGAATGATTGAAAAAACCACGGGCTAATTTAGGTTATGTTTGAAAAACAGCTTAATTGGAAGCCTGTTATCAAGCCTATCTGCGATACTTTGGGCTCTGGTCAAGCTGCTTTTGGTGATGGTTAGTTCGTGATTAGTAAAAGAGCAGAAACCTGACACCCTCTAACGGCACTAGGGATCCATGGAACATTCTGCTAACCAAGTTTCAGTGCGACTCCACAATTCTCTAGCCAGATCAGGATCCAGGGCGAGGGCACTTGGAGTTTTAAGTCGACACTTCTCAAAATAGCTTCCCGGTGGTACTTCTGTATCGTCTGCAGTTGCACAAAATAAAGTAGTGGCGGCTCCTTGTTCAGGCGTCAGCATATTGGGCTTGATGAAATTCACTATGGGCGCTGGAAAATTTTGCCAAATGCGAGTGGCAACGGTGCCTGGATGAACAGCGCAGGCGGTCACTCCAGTGCCCTCAAGCCGCCGAGTTAATTCACGGATGTGTAAAATATTCGCTAATTTTGCAAACCGATATTGCTTGAACCCAACGGGCGACCAATTCGAACGGTGCACAGAATCAAAATCGAAACGCTTAACATCCCTATGGACCTTGCTTGCAAGATTAATAATGCGTGCTGGCGCACTCGAAACAAGGGTGTCTATTAAGAGCTGCGTCAGTAAGAAATGACCCACATAACAACTGTCTCTTATACACATCTCCGAGCCCACGAGACGCTACGCTATCTCGT
>OJEJ01000445.1_pt1 | contig 13510 bp, 12 predicted proteins | sample 1593271 | NCBI WGS metagenome assembly OJEJ01 (sample SAMN05416877, study PRJEB24817) | seawater metagenome | isolation source: Sea water | place: Canada:Atlantic | collected 2013-11
TCTACACGTAAGGAGTCGTCGGCAGCGTCAGATGTGTATAAGAGACAGGGTAGATGAATGATTGTTTACGATTCAACTAAGTCTGACTTTAGAGCAGATGTAAAAAATAACTTAATAGAGAAAAAGATACTTGAAAAGTTTCAACAAAACTTAGGGCATAAAACATCAAAAAGTGAGATTGCTTCTTGGCAAAACTCGATGATGTATATGAGTAACGCGCTTGAAGACTCTGGTATTCCTGATGATGCTGGAATCTCTATTGAGTACATGCTTCCGAGATCAGCTAAAAGAATTGATTTTGTTATTACCGGTAAGAATGAAAATAATGATAATTCTATGGTTATTGTAGAACTTAAACAGTGGTCTGAAGTTGAAAAGACTGATCAGCCAGGCGTGGTTCGTAGCTTTGTTGGTGGCGGGATTAGAGAACTGACTCATCCATCATATCAGGCATGGTCTTATGCCGCTTATCTAGAAGACTTCAACGATGCTGTTGTTAAGGAGAATATTGTAATAAGGCCCTGCGCTTACTTACATAACTGTAATTCAGACGAACATATTAAAGATTCTGTATATAATGAAGATCTAGAAAGAGCTCCTCTGTTTATAAGAGAAGAATCTCAAAAGCTAACTGACTTTATTAAGCAACATGTTCGAAGTGGAGATAAAGATGGCATCATGTACCTTATTGATAAGGGAACTATTAAGCCAACAAAAAAACTAGCTGATTCATTTGCGTCGATGCTTAAAGGTAATCAAGAATTTATTATGCTTGATGACCAGAAGATTGTATTTGAAAAAGCTCTTAAGCTCGCAACTGACAGTACAGCTAAGGAAAAGAACGTTATTATAGTTCATGGTGGACCTGGAACAGGTAAGAGTGTTGTTGCTATTAACCTTCTCGTTAAAATGATTGAGAAGCAGATGAACACTCAGTACGTTTCAAAAAATGCAGCTCCTAGAGAAGTGTATTCAACAAAGCTTACTGGAGTAATGAGTAAATCCAGGTATAAGAGCTTATTTGTTGGTTCAGGAAGCTTCAATGCAACTGATAAAAACATTTTTGATGCTTTAATTGTAGATGAGGCACATAGGCTTAATGAAAAATCAGGACTATATTCCAACCTTGGTGAGAATCAGGTTAAGGAGATTATTCATAGTTCAAAATTTAGTATCTTCTTTTTGGATGAAGATCAAAGAGTTGCTTTAAGTGATATTGGTTCTCGTGATGAAATAATACATTGGGCATCTAAAGCAAAAGCTAACGTTACAGAGCTGAACCTGTCATCTCAATTTAGATGTAATGGCTCGGATGGATACTTAGGCTGGCTCGATAATTACCTTCAAATTAAAGAGACAGCTAATGTCGATATGAAGGACTTTGATTATGACTTTAAGGTCTTTGATTGCCCAAAGACTATGCATGATAAAATAACTGCTTATGACAATAATGGTAACCCTTCTAGAACAGTTGCAGGCTATTGCTGGGATTGGGTTAGTACTAAAGATGCAACGAAGTATGATATAGAGCTAGGTGACTTAAAAATGAAGTGGAACCTCAAAGCTCATGGTAGTGCATGGATTATAAACCCAAAATCTATTACAGAAGCGGGATGTATTCACACATGCCAAGGACTAGAGGTTGACTATATAGGTGTTATAATTGGTCCAGATTTCGTTATAAGAGATGGAAAGGTTGTTACTGATGCAATGAAAAGGCCCGGTCGTGATAAGACTATTAAGGGATATAGAGGAATGTTTAAATCTGATCCGGTAGATGCACAATTAAAAGCTGACCCAATAATTAAGAACACTTATAAGACTCTGATGACAAGAGGTATGAAAGGATGTTATATCTATTGCACAGATGAGGAAACTCGTAATTACTTTAAGGAAGTCTTGGAAGCGAAATGAAATCTATAAATGTAGAAAAAATTAATACTGAAGTAAGTAAGTTTATTGAAGATAGAGATTGGGATCAGTTTCATTCGATAAAGAACTTATCTATGGCATTAAGTGTTGAGACTTCTGAGCTTGTAGAAATTTTCCAGTGGTTAAAAGAGTCTGAATCAAATGAGGTTTCTATAAACCCTAAACTAAAGTCTAAGGTTGAAGAGGAAATATCAGACATTTTTATTTATCTAATGAGAATCGCAATCAAGTCTGGTGTTGATATTGAAGAGGCAGTCTTTAATAAAATTAAAAAGAATTCAGAAAAGTATCCTGTAGAGAAAGCTAAAGGATCAGCAACGAAATACACAGAGCTTTAGTTCAATTGCTTTGATACAAAATCATTTAAGTTGAAAGTAACAGAATCTCTAACTAAAGGAGATAGTGATTCAAAAGAGTCATAGATCACTGCGAGCTTTTCTCTATCAATCGCATATTCACTATTTAAGAAACTAATAAACTCTTCCCTGATGTCTTCAGAGTCCCAGTCGTATATGTTAGATAGTGTGTTGGTGATAATAACGTCTATTCTTTGTTCCATGTGTAAATGTTAGGATAACGATTTCATTATGACAATTGTTGACCTTATATTTGAATTATATATTTCATATTTGAAAAGGTGCCGAAGCACCTAGCGCTGAAGTTGGGACTATAGTGACGAAATAATTTGTCAGCAATTGATAATGAATTCTAGACTACAATTCTAAAAAGTTTTATAATAAATTTGCTCTTCATCACTACACGTTTAGGTAGTCGTAATGTTTAGGCGATTCAATTCTTTGTGGCTATTTTGGCTACAAAGAGGATAATAGACTATTCAAAATGGTCGTTGGGTAGTTTAAGCAGCTTCGATTTTAATCTTTAAATCAAGCTTCGCTAATCTTAATTGATCTTCAATTACTTTTGAAACAAATAGGGCCTCTGAATGACCAAGTACTTTCGCTAGCTTTGCTGCTAGTTCAAAACTCGGAACTGGTACTCCCAAGGGGATTCGAACCCTAAATTAAAACCTCATCAATCCACTAGAAAAACCGCAATAACGAATGATACCCTTACTCTTCGTAACAACTTAACTAGAAAACACAGTCAATCCAGTAATCATGTGACGAATTTTCGTCAACCCCTAGTCCCATTTTAATATAAAGGAGCTCTATGAAATATAGAAAATATGATCCTATGGTTAAGAAATTGATCATAGAATCAAGAAATAGAAAATTATTCCCAGAAATGAACATACCAAGGACAACAATCAACTATTGGTTAAATCACTCAAAAGAACTGGTAACAACTGACAAAATATCAACATATGAAGTCGCTCTTAAAAATATAGACAAAGAATTATACAAAGAAAAAGCTAGATCATTTATTATGAAAGAGTGCATGAAACACACGTTCAAAAACTCTGAGTTCTATGATTATAAATCTAAGAAAACTCGTAAGTTCATTATTGATTTGATTGAAGATTATAAAGAAATATTAGCTATCAAAGAAATAATAGATTGCTTAGGCATTTCAAACTCAACCTATTATAGATGGAGAAGTGAGATCTTAGGATGTACGTATAATGATAATAAAAAGTGCTCAGTCTCTAGGCCTTCTCAATTAACGATGGAAGAACAACGTAAACTGATTCAGTTTGCAAACTCAAAGCAATTCAAAAAATTCTCAACTGTTAGTCTAATGTATTATTGTAAAAGAAAGAACCTATTAAATTGCTCTTTAGAATCCTGGTATAAGTATTTACGCCTATATGGAATTGACAGAAAGAACAAAAAATTCAAAAAGATTACTTACAGAAACGGATTAAGAGCTAAAAGTGTCGATGAATATTGGCATATCGATATTACAGAAATTAAATATGGAACAAATAATAAAGCCTACTTACAGCTGGTTGTTGATAACTACTCAAGAATGATTGTTGGATGGAAGTTAAGCTTAAATAAAAGAATGGAATTAACTTATAAAACTCTAATCAAATCATTTAAACTATCACCAAACTTTAGTGGAAAGATCATTTCAGATAAAGGAACTGAAAATACAGGGGAGGTGCCTGTTAAATTATTATTAGGGCGAGGAATAAGACAGTTAATTGCTAAAAAGGATATTCGTTATTCAAACTCGATGGTTGAAGCAGTATTCAGGCAATTAAAGCAAAAGTTTTTAATCAAAGCAGTTGAGAGTTATCAGGTTTTATATCGTTTACTTTATAAGTTTGTTCATCAGTACAATACGGTAATCCCACACACTATGCTTTTAGGGGCAACACCCTCTGAAACCTATAAAGGTGAGTTTGATAGAGATATATTTATCAAAGAATTTAAGGCCAATAAAAGTGAAGTCTTTAATGCTCGTAAGTTATCATTTAAACAATGCCAGAAGTGTTACAAAAAGCATTGGGCTAAATGTTAGCTATGCAACATCAATACGTGTATTGGGATCTAATCTTTCGGCAAGTTCAAGTAATTTATCAATTGTAAAAAGGCTAATCTTATATTTTACAATTTCATTTAGGCGAGCAGAGTCTAAATCTAATCTTCTACTTAGTTCTGCTTGAGTCATTTTGTTTTCGATAAGATATTTTACAAATTTTTCACATAGTTTATACTTAACAACCTGAGCTTTAGTCGCATTACTTGGAAGAGTTAGAGACGGGTCTACTTTACTGAGTCCCTTTCGAATATCTTTTAGTTTTTCATTATTTGGGAAGCCCATGTTATTCTCCTTTGGAATCTCTAAAGGCATTTACAATACCAATATATATTTGTTTATCTTCAAGTAACCATACTAAGCGGTACTGCTTGGATTCTAATTCAATTATAGTTGCAAAATATGAATAATCACCGTCAGTTGAATCTGGAAGCTCGAACCTGTTGTTAAGTAAGTTAACAAGGCTCAGAATTAGTTCATCTGTAATCGATTCTGCATGCCTTTCTCTGTAATGGTCATCTATAATAACTTTAGTTATCAATGTATTGTTAATAGAGATTGACTTAATTTCATATTCACTTCTACTCATAACGTAATATAACACGAGTTGCGTAATTACGCAATGATTGTGATCTTTTGAAATAGACTATTTAATTAAATCGTTTTATTATAAATTTGCTCTTCATCACTACACACTTAGGTAGTAGTAATGTTTAGGCCATTCAATCCTTTGTGGCTATTTTGGCTACGAATGAAAAATAAAGTCAATGATAACAGTTCGTTACAAGCTTACGGACAGTTCCACCAAGATTAAGCTAAAAAAGATCCATCTCAGGATCTTTTTTTTTACCAATAAATTCAATTAGTTAACACCGGAGAATCTCTAAGGTCATTCTCGTATATCACTCGAAATCACGTTAAATCACGGGAGTCGTAGTTAATTTGTAGTCGACGATACTTTTACTACCTCCCAAAAATTGAGTGTGACTACGATCCGTAGTCCACTTAAAGGAGAGTTTTATATGAGTAGAAAGTTTAGATACAGAAGAACATCTGAGATTAAGATGACAAATGAGGCGCGAGTTTTAAGGAGGCTTCGTTTGGATTCCGGTACGAAGATAAAAGAAGTAGCAAAAGTAATAGGAAAGTCAGAGGCGTATATCCGTCATATTGAACATGGAAGGTTGGATGTTCCTAGTAAAGATATGATTAAGAGAATTCTTTCTGTCTATGGTGCTACTTACCGGATTTATAGTGCAAAGTGTAAGGTCGACTGTGCTGAAGATCCTTATATGGAATTAAAGAATATGATTCATAAGATTCCGGCAGAAAAGATCCCGTTGGTTCTGTCCCTTGTGAGAAGTGTTTTATGTAGATAGTTCATCATTACGAATCATATTTTTTAAGTGATTATTATTGCTATAATCTTTCAAGTTTTAATGCATGTTGCTTGATTATCTTTAGTTTTCATTGCTTAGTTGCTATGGAATAATCTATTAACTAATATTTGGAAGAAAATAATGATCCCAAAACCACACGAGGTGGATGTTCCACCAGAAGTTATTCAAGCTGCAATAAGAGGAAAACTAACGTTTTTCATTGGGAACGGTTTATCTAGATTGTACGGCTATCCTTCGTGGGGCGGTCTCGCAGACTTAATGTTAACCGAACTTGCAAAAGAGAGAGAGATTTCATTTAACGACCTTGAACTTTTAAAGAAGTTGCCTGTTAAAACAAAAATATCGATTGCAGACTCTTACTTCAAAAAAAATTGGAAGCTTGGAGAGAAAAAGAAAACCAATCTAACTTACGAAGCAATACTTAAACGATCCGAAAACAAGAAAAAGCTTAAGGAAGATCAGATCTTTTTATTGCTTGCTAAGTGCAAGGTTAAGTTTATTACAACAAACTATGATGACTTACTGGATAAGCAGTTAAATATTGAGCACGGAAATGATTTTGACAAGCAAGAGATCGGCCTTGCTAAGAAAGAAAAAAGCGAGTCCACAGAAAATGTTACGAAAGACAAATTTGAAATTATTTCGGACCCAAAAAAGCTAAAGTTCATTTCTCCAGCAAAAGAAACTGTCCTTTTACATTTACATGGTTCACTTGGAAGCGAAGAGGATCAATTGATTGCTTCAACTTCAGACTATCTTGAATTATATACTAATAGTGAGTTCAAAGAAAAATTTGTAGAGTTTCTAAAAGATCAAACTTTAATTTTTATTGGATACGGCTTAGAAGAGCTTGAAGTTTTAGAAATGTTGTTTAGGGCTTCAGAATTAAACACAGATGAACAAAAACACATAATTCTTCTTCCTTTAATGAGTCATGAGCAATATTTACTAGAACATTTAAAACAGTACTGGGGAGGCTTAGGGTTCAAGTTGGAACCATACAATACTGATGAAAAGGGTTTTGACTCTATAGGTGACCTAATTCACAAATGGGCTCCAGTAATTGCAGAAGAAGCGAAGCCACCGCTACCTACAAAAAATAATGACGGTCTAGATAATATCATTACGAAATTTGAGGGAGCTTCGCTATGAGTTCTAGAGAAAAGCTAATCAAAGAAGCTATTGAGTCAATTAATTCAAGTCATAGGAATAAAGTATATTTTTTTACTAAAATCTCAGATTCCGGATGGTTAATTCCTTTAAAAAAGGAAGGTTATTTTCTTTGTGATCAAACAAAAATAGACTCACATGATGGTAAATATCACCCGTGGCCGCAATTGTTTTTCTTGGAAAGTTTAGGGAAACAGATACAAGAAGGAAGCTTGACTGACGCGAATGTAATAAAAGAGTTCGCTGAGGTCGTTCGCAATTGTGGATTTCAAACAGAAGATTACTTTTCCAATAGAGTATTGTTTAAATTGTATTACTCATTACCAGTAGAGTTCTTATCTAAAGAAGACGTGAAATATACTTTTGAAAATATTTTCTCTAAGATTGCTAACGATAGAGCAATGGATGGTCTTCTTCTACAGGAGGTCTTTGAATCTTTAATGAGTAGTTTTAACGGCAGTAGCAGTAAAGATGCCATACTGACCTTTATTAGTTACTCGTTTCTGTACGAGAGGAAAGATTCAGGGTTTGAAAAACTCAAGCTTAAGTATATTGATGGCTATAATACAAAGCAGATAATTGAAAAGTTAAATAAATGTAATAGCCTTACTGATGAGTTTAAAGTGGTTGCCTCAGGGGCATTTGAGGTTCTCCTTAGTAAATTACGTGAGATATTCGAGTCTGATGCTGAGATTGACAAGACTTCAATATACTGGCGATCTGCAATTCCGTTAAATTCTCAAACTCAATATTCTGAGTCTGCTCAGTCTCTACTAACTCTGTTTGTATATGAAGTTTCGAAACTACTCTTAAGTAATAACGAGAGCGACTTCTTAAAATTACTTTACTCTTTGAATCACATCACAACGGATAGAATTCTAGTATTTTTAGCTAGCAAGTTCCCATCACTCGTAGAAAAAGGTGAAGTAAATAAGGTAATTAGTCGCAGGGGCTTAGGTGTAGATATAAGATTTGAACTATTCTCTTACCTAGAGACTCATTTTGAAACGATGAGTGATAATGAGAAAGATGAAATATTAAAGCTTATAGATTCTATTGCATTAGAGGGAACTAAAGACGCAGAAGATGATAAAAGGTATCAAGCATATAGCAAGCTTAGGTGGCTGAGCGCTTTTAAAGATACTAAGTATAAAAAAGCGAAAGATTTATATGAGCAGAATATTAAAATTACTGGAGGAAGAGCTCCCGATCACCCTCAGTATTCTACTTATATAAGTACAGGTTGGGCAACAAACGAGTCTCCAATAAGAAAAGAAGAACTGATTAAGATGCCAGGTGATGAAGTGGTTAAGTTCTTAAGGGAGTTTAAACAAACTGATGAGTTTAAGGGGCCTTCAGTTGAGGGGCTATCAAGGTTATTGCAAGAGTATATTGAGTCGAATCCTGAAGTTGCGACTAGTCTTCTTATTGAAATAGAGAGTCTAAACTATCAATACATATCCTCAATCTATGATGCCCTGGCTAAATCTTGGAGTGCTAAAAAAATAACTCCATATTCTATCGCATTACAAAGCTTAAGAAAGTTGATCCGTTCAGATAAATTTAAAAAAGACTTAAAAGAAGATATTAGCAAGGTTAAATGGGCAGTCTCGAGTGCAATCTCATTTATCGGGTCTGGTTCATCTGATGATGACAATGTTTACGATGAAAAGAGCATTGTGATTTGCAAGGAAGTGCTCATTGAACTCATTCCTCTTGTTGAGCCAGATGAGGGATTCGTAATTTCGTCAGATTACTTTACACGAGCAATTAACGAAACTCGTGGGAAGATCTGGGAAGCGCTAATTCTGCTTGTGCTTAGAGAGTGTCGTTTATTGCATATTGAGAAAAAAGAGTTTTCCGAAAAATGGAAGACCCTAGAGGTTGTAATCGAAAAAGAGTTGCTATTAGAAGGGACTAAAGATCTTTCTTTGCTATCTATGGTCGGAAGATACTATAGACAATTCTTATTCATGAATGACGAATGGTTGTATAATAGTTTTCAGAACTTTTTACCTTCTGGAGATAAAAACCAAATCAGAAGACTTTCTTTCATGGATGGCCTTGCTTATGTTACGGTCTATATTCCTAAAGTTTATGAAAAGCTCAAAGAACATGATGTTCTTTTAGAGTATTTGCGTTTCGATGACGATGAACATGATAGAAGGCAGCAGATAAGAGTTATTGATTTAGCTATTTTGGCAAAAATTTATAATGATGACTCTGATATTCTTCTAGATGTCGTAGCGAAGAAAAATCCAAAAGAATGGAGTAGTGCATTTAACTCAATATCTAGCATTGTTAGAAGTGCTAAAGATGAAGATTTAAGTACAAAAGCGATGGACATAGTGAAGCTTTTTCTAGAAGAGTACAAAAAGAGTCCGAAGATTTTTAATAAAGAGCATATTCAGTCCTTGGATAATACGTTGTCAGTTATCAAGGGTGATGATCAGGCAATTAATGAGGTTATTAAAATAACTGTGGAGCACTTAGAGGCGCCCTGGGAGTTTAATGATCTTGTTGAATATATTCACTCTCTCATCCCTTCAAATCCTGAACGCGCTTCTGAATTATTTGTATTATCTGTTAGAAGTTCTAAGGTTCTACCTAGCTATCCTGAGGAAAAGATTGTTGAAATCTGTAAAAAAATGGAAGAATTAAAGCATGACAGAGTGCTTCGAGAGGTTTGTGAACGCTATTCTGACGAATTCTTAAATGGTGGTATTTTAAGCGAGTTCTGTCATTAGGTGAAATTATAAGCGTTGATAGTCGACCATTATTAGGGAGAAGCCTGGAAAATTAATTCCTAATAGTGACATATCAGAGATAGTAAAGCGCTTAAAGGATTTCACCGGAGAGTAAAACTCTAAGTCGCAGAAATCACAGTAATTATACAGTATAAAGAAAACTTAATTAAAATCGTCCGGTTTTACCTCCGATAGGTATTTACTGGAGAAGATATGCTTAATAAATATAATTTCGAATTAACGTTGGAACGTGTCGCGGAAAAGTTTTATTTTAACGGAGCCTCTCAGCACGGAAAAGTTCGTGGTGGAAATTCAGCAGACAATGAAGCATATTTTAAAAATGTTTCCAGCGACCTAATTGAAAAATTAAACTGTCAGCAAATTCTTATTAAGAAAGGAGCATGTCCTGACTCGGGGTTGTTTGGTGAGTTCAATTATAAACATGAGGAAGAAATAGATTGGAAGGCTGTCCTGTCTAAAAAGTTAGTCGTCCTGGAAGTTGATGGTGTATCAAGGGAAAAAAGATATATAGAGGTTAGTGTAGATGATATCCCTGAGCTTAAAGTTCCAGTAGTAAAAAAACCAAAGATAGTTCTTAATCTGAACAAGGTTGGTTTGTATGGTGAAATATTTGGTGTTGAGTATAAAGCATCAAAAAGTAAAACATTGAATTCAATTAATGTTGCTCCATTTAATTCAACATGTCCCAGTTTACATAAGACAGTTGAGATTGCTGGAGTAAGGCTTTTTCATAACTTTGATTCGAAATATTCAACAGAAATTAATGGAATTGAAGTGAATGTCTGCGAGATTAAGTTAGAGGTGAATTTTACTGTTTATTATCTCATTGTTAATGATTACCCAAGTGGACAAATATCAGAAATTAAAAAGATCTTTATATGTGATGGAGGTTTTTTTGCGCCAGGAGTTTCAGAATCAAAAGCAAAAGAATTGTCTGAGGAGAAAAAACCAGAAGAAATTGGTGTAGAGTATGAGTTGTATCGTGTTGGATTAAGATATAGGCCATTTTTCGGTTCTAAGACTATTAAGGCTAATGGGTATGGTTTATATACATCTTGGGACCCTAAGATTCCTAAAGAGGAAGAAGAGGAAAAACAACGTAAGTTACTTCTAGACGAAGTGGAGAAGGTGCAACAGTCATTTTCAGAGGTATTAGAAAATATTGATGCTGAAGAGGTTGTAGAAGGAAACGAAGAGATGCCTGATAACGTTATCTATCTCAATTTAAGAGATGATAGAATTAGAAAACGAGTTGGGAGAAAGAAGGCGGCTTAGATTAAACCGCAACTTCTTTATTATAATGAAAAGCGTATCTTTTAAAATCTTTCTTTTGATCGAGTGAAACAATTTTTCCAGATAGAGACTCTCTTAAGGCCAAACCAATTGCACTTGCCATCTTTACCGGTACTGCATTTCCAATTTGTTTAAAAACGGATGTTGTACTTCCTACGAAATTAAAGTTCCACGGGAATGATTGAATAGAAGCAGCTTCTCTCGCAGTTAAATATCTACACTCTGTAGGGTGGTAGTACATTGTACGTGAAGTTAGTATTGTAAACGAAGGTGTACTGTATGAGAGCCTTTGAAGTTTAGTTTGCCTAAATCTTCCTTCTCTTAATTCTTCCCAAATTACATCATAATGAAGACTTTTAGGTAAGTAGGTCTCTTGATCTTTTTTATAACGAATTCCACATCCTTCAGGAATATGCTTTAAGCGCTTTCTATCTAACTCATTCTTTATTTGAGCAGTCGCAGGATCATTGTAAGTGGCACTTTTTCTAATAGACTTGAATGCATCTTTAACAGTTGCAACTTTCTTATTGCCTCTAGCTCCGTGTGAAGGAGTAGGGAATATTGGTTGCATTCCATTCTTGCAGCCAATAATAATTGTTCTTCGTCTTTTTTCAGGTACACCATATTCATCAGAAGAAAGAACTCTTGCATCAAGCTGATATCCTAATTCTTCGAAGATACTAAAAATATTTTGGAGAACTTCTTTATTTTTACTAGCAAGTAAACCAGTAACATTCTCAATTACAATTGATTTTGGCTTTGTTAGTCTTACAATTCTAACGAACTCTAGAAATAAAAAGTTTCTAGGGTCATCACTCTTACCTTTTCCTATGGTCGAAAAGCCTTGGCATGGTGGTCCACCAACAACTAAATCAATATTTTGACCTTGTAGTAAATCTTTAATCATTGAGTTTTTAAGCTCTCTAACGTCACCACAGTACGTTTCAGCATGTTCATGATTTAACTTAAAGGTTTCAATAGCGTCTTTATCATGATCAATCCCTAAGAGACACTTGAAGCCTACTTGTTCAAGCCCATAAGAAAGTCCACCACAACCACTAAATACATCTATAAAATTATATGATTTTTCCATACAATTATTTTGACATGGTATTTGTGACAGGCCAAGTCAGTAATTAATTCCGGCCTTGATTAAGAATATAAAGTTGACCTTATTGCTCAGTGATGTCGCTAGTATATTTTATCTTTTTATTCAGAGTATTTCGTATAGAATTTATCTATGAATACAAAACTTGAAGAACTCATTTTAAAGTCAAGAAATGACTTTGTTGATAACTATTTAACTCAACTACCTTCTGAGATTTCTTACTCAGTTGAAAGAGTTGATGGTTTAAAACAAAGTAAAGTATCAAGAGAAGAGTTGATTAAAAAGTTCGATAAACTTGTTCCTTCTGACATTGAAAAATTTAAAGCTGATTATATTTCACATATTGGTGCAATGGAGGGTTATTTAGCATATTCTTCAACACCAAAGTCTTTTGAAAAGGCTTGGAAATTTAGAAAGACTAAAATATCGAGTATTTCTTTATTTGAAGTCCAGGAACTCCTATCAAGTCATGCTCAGCTTATTCCTATGATTAAATCTGAAAACTTATTAAATTCAGGTGAAAAGGGAATGATTAAGTCTAAAGAGAATGGAGCTTTTCTTTATGGGATTAGGCATTCTAAAGGAAACTACGATGATGCACTTGATTCACTAGGAAACTTTAGCTATCAACCACCGTTTGATGCATTAGGGATGCTTAGATACAGATGGCTTGAATATTTAACAGTAGAAGCTAAGCTTCCTATTTATATGTTTGTGACAATGTGGTTTAAGCATGAAGTACTTGAAGCCACTAATCACGTAACTATGCTTTGCCCTGTTAAGATAACTAAGATGAGTAAAGAATTTGATGCACCTTTAAATCTTCAGCTAATAACAGTCAATGAAGCTATCGAACATACGATGATGATTAGATCTATGGATACCTTAGATTTAACATCTAAGATTCGTACTGGATTACCAGAAGAATATGTTATTAAGTTCAACTATGAAAATATCAAATCGAACTCAAAACTTAGAAACCATTTAATCAATTGGGCAATCTCAAAAGGTAAGAAGTGCCCTGGGGATAAGTGTCAAAATGTAGAATTTAAAAAGATAACGAATAAATCCAAAATTCACTTGGGCCATATTGTTCCTCAAAACTGGGGAGGGATCTTTCAGTTTCTTCAAGAAAAGAATCATATACACCACCCAGATAACTTATATCTGTCTTGTTCAGAGTGTAATATCTCTTTAAATTCCTCGTTCCCTGGGGATAGTCTAAGAAAGAACATTATAGATGATAAGTTTGGGACAATTGGTGACTACATAAGAACAGACTTAGGTTACTTTTCAAAGGTAGATGAATGATTGTTTACGATTCAACTAAGTCTGACTTTAGAGCCTGTCTCTTATACACATCTCCGAGCCCACGAGACGCTACGCTATCTCGT
>OJEJ01000454.1_pt1 | contig 13190 bp, 10 predicted proteins | sample 1593271 | NCBI WGS metagenome assembly OJEJ01 (sample SAMN05416877, study PRJEB24817) | seawater metagenome | isolation source: Sea water | place: Canada:Atlantic | collected 2013-11
GAGATAGCGTAGCGTCTCGTGGGCTCGGAGATGTGTATAAGAGACAGGTTTGAGCTCCTTAGGGATAAATACAAATTTCGCCCCGTCCGTAGACATTAACAGTGAACCTAAAAACCCAGTCATTAATGTACGTAGTTTTGGCGAAACACCTAGCGATGTTGCGGTGCTAGGGCAATCGTTTGTAGATGGGTTGCAATCAAGCGGTGTAATAAGTGCTATTAAACATTTTCCTGGTCATGGCGATACACAAACAGATAGCCACACCGGCCTGCCCAACGTTAAGCATTCAAAAGCGCAAGCGCTAAAAGGTGACCTATTACCTTTTAGCCGAATTATCAGCGGTGGAAACCCGCCAGGTATGTTGATGAGTGCGCATATCCAATACCCATCATTAGATAGCACTACCGTCAAAGACAAACAGGGGAGGGAGATGACCATTCCTGCAACCTTGTCACGTAAGATTCTCCATGATGTATTGCGAAACGAGCTGGGTTACCAAGGCGTGGTTGTTACCGATGCATTAGATATGGCGGGCATTGCTAAATACTTCTCACCAGAAGATGCCATGATAAAAGCCTATCAAGCGGGTGCCGACATTGCCTTAATGCCGTTCACCATTAGAACACCACAAGATATCAACATGTTTGCTGCATTAATGGGCAAGGTAAGTAAGCGAATAAGCAGTGGTGAAGTTCCCTCAACACAGCTTGCAACTTCCGTACAACGCATTGCGTTGCTTAAAGCTAAATTTAGCCTGAATAGGTACGCTGAGAAAGCGCTTTCCTGGCGGGTTTCAGACGTACAGAATAATGTTAAAAAAACACGTAATATTCAAATTGAGAAAGCGCTTTCTAGGGCGGCGATCACATCACTTTATGGCGCCGAAAAACTCCCTGTTACTCAGAAAACCTGGCTGGCGTTAATGCCTGATGCGCTTAGGTGTTTAGCGCTTGAAAAAAGTTTGACTAGTATTGCGCCCACGCTGGGAATGGCTTGCCTGCCGCTTACTAAGCTGCCAAACAAAGCCACCTTCGAATATGCATTGAAGCAAGCTGACCTGTTAATCGTGGGGGATATCTCACCGCAACATGCCGTTTATGAGATGAAAGGCTTCGATAATGAAGAAGCGATGGCTTCAAGGGCACCGCTAGATGATGTGCATAGATTTACTAAATCAGCCTTGCAACAAGCTAAAAAACAAGGGCTTACCACGGTTTTAGTGCCGCTTCGTATGCCCTATATAGCTAAAGAAATGCAGCCGCACACCGATATCGCTATTGCTACATTCAGTTACAACGTAGATAGTGAGATATATAGCCCTATTTTTGATGCTCTAATAGAAACCATATTAGGCCTGAACAGACCCAACGACTATGTGCCTGTTCAGTGGAGCGGCGCATCTGAGTAGTGTTAGTGTTAGTGTTATAGCGCCGGCCAGTTAGTAGAAATTCAAATAATCGATGTTGCGTGTAAATTATTGATAATAAATAATTAAGTTTAGTGGTTTACAGTGATTCGTGCTAACAAACTAAAAACAAAGTAACGTAAAAATACGACGCCATACGGCGAAACACTAAGTTAAGTGTGACTTGGCAATAAGAATAAAATGGAGTTTCAGTGTGGATACAGTGGTGGCTTTTCTCATGCCTTTTATTCCGCTAGTACTAGCAATTGTACTGGTGGTATTGGGGCTAGGTGCACTTCATTACGTGCTACTTGCGCGACAATCTCACTTAACCAGTGAAGAAAAATTGCCACGCCAAGTTACTTTGTTAGTACTTACTATTGTAGGTTTGGTCGTCATCTCCATGGCACTTCCGGTGAACGAAAGTACGCGCAATCAGGTGATCGCCTTAATTGGCGTTTTGTTATCCGGTGTCATCGCGTTTTCATCTACCACCATGGTGGGAAATTTGATGGCGGGTTTGGTATTACGGGTAAATAAACCGTTCAAAGTGGGAGACTTTATTCGCGTAGAAGATTACAGCGGAAGGGTAGCTGAGATGGGCTTACTAGATACGGAAATTCAAACCGAAACTCGTGAGTTAATTGCTTTTTCAAACACCCTAATGGTGAACACACCGGTGAGAGTAACACGTGCCTCAGGTGCGATTGTCTCGGTTGATTTAAGTTTAGGATACGATATTCACCATTCAGAGGTTGAGAAGCACTTACTAACTGCAGCGGCCAATGCTGAATTAGAAGACCCTTTCGTTCAAGTGATCTCCTTAGGAGATTTCTCGGTAAGCTACCGAGTTGCAGGCTTGCTTAAAGAAGTGAAAAGCATGCTAAGTGCGCGCTCGCGATTACACAAATCGGTGCTTGATGCATTGCATAACACGGGCATTGAAATTGTCTCACCGACCTTCATGAATCAGCGGCCTCAAGTAGACGGTGTGCAAATGATTCCTCGGCAACCTGGCTCATCAAAAGAGGCAGCTGCTTCTCAGGAAGATGAGGAAACTAATCCCGAGGCCATCATTTTTGATAAAGCGGAAGAGGCTGAGCAGCACGAGAAAAATCGAGAAGGATTAGCCGAGCAAATTGTGGCTATCAGCAAGCAACTTGAGACCGCAGAGGGTGACGAAAAAGAACAGTTGAAAACACACAAAGCGACGTTAGAAAAGCGGCTGGCTGACCTCGTCGAGCAGCACCGCGATGTGTGAATAAATCACCCCACTGTGCAGGCTTAAACCAATCGCGCAGGTTGCGCTATTCGATACCCCTCTATAACAATCTTCAGGCACCTGACTGGCAAGCGGTGCCAGTGCACTTTGGTTCAAACCCGGATTAGTGAAGCCCTTAGTACCCGCAAAGCCGCAACAGGTGATGTCAGTAGGAACAATAACGTTTGAAGTACAAAGGTTCGTCAACGCGTTAATAGCAACCCCTGAATCTAGCTTAGTACTTGAACATCCAATATGAAGCATTGTAGGGGCATCTGTTTTAACCACCTTTACCCGAGGTGAAATGTACTGAAGTAAATACTTGCTAACTTCCAATATCTCTATTTTGTTGAAGTCTGAGTTGTTGGTGTTTTTTGAAGTTACGTTATAAGCACAAGCGCTGTTGTCAATGATGACAGGCCAGCGTCCTTGTTCTGAAAGTGTGTAAACTTCTTGTGTCCACGCCGCGAGTTTATCTCTCGCGGTGATTGCTTCACCTTCACTATCCCAAGGCTGGCCACAACAATGGTCTTTTGCGCTAGAGAACACCACTTCCACGTTGGCTTTTTCACACAAAGAGACCACAGCCTGAATAACACTTTTTTCATTAGCGTTGCCACCGAAAACTTTGCTTGGGCAACTTACCATGTAAACTACTTTTGAAACCGTCTGAGAAAGCGCCTCAGAAAGCGCTTTCCTAGCCATTTTCTCAGTCACTTTCCCAGCGGTATTCTCAGAACAGTTTTGCTGCCCTAAATGGGTAGGTAACTCGGCGATGTACCCAGCTTCTTTTTCAGTCGCTTTATGTGCTTCAGAAGCTGTTTCATTAGCGTGAGTAGTAGCGTTAAAATCTGGTTCGTTTTTATACTGCGAAGTATTTTTGTTATATTGCGAAGCTTGGGGAACAGCACTATGAAGCTGGGGTAAATGTAGTGCACCTGTAATAGAATTAAATGCCTTTTCGCCAATTACCCCTTTTACTTTATGGCCGATGTTTAGTGAAAAACGTGCAATTGATAACGCCTTATCGGTATGTTTAGCGGCAAGATCACTGACTAATTTGGTCGCAGAACCTCTAGTACGCTGGCCACGTATTTGTTTTATCCACTGCCCAGTATCAATGCCTACCGGACAAGCGCTAGCGCATAGCCCCGTTGCTGCACAGCTATCTACGGCTAGGTGTGAAAACGCTTCGTTAATTTCATTAACAGCCGCAGGTTCTGTCAAAGACGTTTGTCGGCGCTTTAATGCAATACGTTGACGGGGCGACAACGTATAATTAAGCGAGGGGCACTGAGGCTCACAAAAGCCGCACTCAATACAGGCATCTACCGTGTCTTGTACTGCAGGCATCGGCTTAAGGTGAGTAATATGCGCTTGAGGGTCGTCATTTAAAATAACCCCTGGGTTTAAAATACCCTTAGGATCGATAATGTCTTTTAGCGCGCGCATTAACGCCACACCTTCATCACCCCATTGTGCAGTAAGAAACGGCGCCATATTACGCCCCGTTCCATGCTCGGCCTTTAAGCTCCCCGCAAAGCGCTGTGTCACTAGCACGCTTATATCGGCCATAAAGGCCTGATAGCGGTTGATTTCATTTGGGGTATTGAAACCTTGGCTAAACACAAAGTGCACATTGCCATCGAGTGCATGACCAAAAATAATGCCGTCGTGGTAATCGTGTTTTTCGAATAAGGCGACTAACGCATTTAACCCATCGGCCAAACTTTCTAATGGAAAGGCCACGTCTTCAATAATGACCGTGGTACCAGTGGGCCTTACTGCGCCTACTGCGGGAAATAGCCCTTTTCGAATGCTCCACAAGTTTTCGATGATGTTGGGCTCTGCGGTAAAATCTTGCAGAGGCTGGCCTTGCTTCTGCTCTTGCTTATGCTCTTGTTTAGGTGGGTGCTCATATTCTTTACTTATACCCACTGTTGGCTGGGTTAAAATTTTGCGCACCGTCTTAAGCGTACTATCTAGTTCAGCCTGTGACGGGGCACCCACGTCAATAAGTAGGGCAACAGCATCTGGATTGCTAATATTGCGTTTGCTAACCACCACCTTGTCTAGCAACGGCGCAACGGCGCGCAATGCTCTGGCGTCCATCAACTCTACAGCATCTACATCACAGGCTTTTAGCGCAGGAATAACTGCACAAGCGTCTTTGAAGTTTTCAAATAAATACAACCCGGTTTCTCGCGCCCGAGGCAAAGGTACGGTGTTGTAGGTAATGTTAGCAATGAAGCCCAATGTACCTTCTGAACCAATCATTAGGTGTGTAAAAATATCTAGCGGGTTGTCATAATCAAGTAAGGCGTTGAGGCCATACCCCATAGTATTTTTAAGGCGATATTGATAGCGTACTTTTTCAGTCAATGCTGTATTCGCTAGTAGCGAGTTGCGAAGCGCAGCAAGAGAGGCTAACAATACACTATGGCTTTGCTCAAACGCGGAAATGCTTTGTGCATCAGCGGTATTGACTTCACTGCCGTCGGGCAACAATACGTGAATGTGACGCAGAGTGTGATACGAGTTGTTTTTCACCCCACAGCACATGCCCGATGCATTATTCGCTGCAATGCCGCCCACTTTACAGGCGTTAATCGAAGCCGGATCTGGCCCAATTTTTCGGCCATAGCCTGCCAATATTCGATTCGCTTTTGCGCCAATAACCCCTGGCGCTAATGATATTGCTTCGCCGTTATCTATTACCTCATACTGTTGCCAATCTGGGGTTAGCATGACCAATACCGAGTCTGTAATTGCTTGACCAGATAAACTGGTGCCCGCCGCTCGAAATGTCAGGGCAATATTTAAGCGATTTGCCATTGCTAATACGCGGCACATAACGTGAATACTCGGCACTTTTATGACTAACTTAGGAATTTTGGTGTAAAAGCTGGCGTCAGTAGCAAGGGCAATTAGCCTAGGTTTATCGCCAATAATATTTTCAGGCGCTAACCATTCACTAATGCCCGTTAAAAAGGCATGAAAGTTATCAGTTGCGTGATCCACTGCTATCTCGGTTTGAGCTTTTTCCGGCGTATTGTGGCTATTCATTTGGCGTCATCGCTTTGAAATTTACGGTTTACAACGCTGCCTTTTCCTTCGCTAGGTAATTCAGAAGCCGTTGCCGGATATAGCAAATAGGGAGCGCGAAGCTGTTTAAATGTAGCCAAGCCTTCAGCCCAGCTTGCTTGTATTTGGTTGCTGGTTTTCCCCGCGATAATGGCCTGTCGGAGTGAATCCGTTCCGGCTAACTTATCGAAAAAATCTGGGCGAGTGAAAAAGGTAATGCCTTTTTCTTTAAACTGAGCATAAGCGCTAAGTAGGATCTCAACATCTATTCCTGAAAAGGGGGCATCTACGAATAACGAAGTCTTCAGGGCAGTGTTATTGTGTTTAGGGGATGGGGCTGCTTGGTTAGCAGCTACGTCTATACTTTCATCGCCAAGCGCTACCACAGGGTGGCCGATAAGTTGAAAAGGAAGCGGTGTACCTCTTCCTACACTTACGTCCGTGCCTTCAAAAAAGCAAAGGGTGGGGTATAAGGCAATGGCAGCATCAGTAGGTAGATTCGGGCTGGGGGCAACAGGCAGAGAGTAAGGCATTTGTTTATGATAATTTGCCACGGGAATAACCGTTAACAGCGCCTGCTGCTTGGTTTGATGCGCCAGCGACTTAGATTGCTGCTGCGCTGGCTGTTTCGCATCAATGGCATCGGTCGCAATCCACTGTTCACCCACTATCATTAATGCGAGCTCGCCTAACGTCATGCCGTGCAATACAGGAATGGCGTGCATGCCTACAAACGATACATAATCAGGCTGTAAAATAGGGCCATCAGTAAAGGTGCCATTAGGGTTGGGCCTATCTAATACTATGACAGGAATATGCGCCTGAGCAGCGGCCTCCAGCACGTAATGTAAGGTACTTAAATACGTATAAAAACGCACCCCTACATCTTGAATGTCGAACACCAAAATATCGGTATTGGCTAACATGTCGTCCGTTGGCTTTTTCGTTTTACCGTAAAGGGAGTGAATAGGAAGACCCGTTTTAGCATCAACATCGTTATCTATTTTTTCACCCGCTCCCGCCTTGCCGCGAAAGCCATGTTCGGGCGACATAATACTCACCACATTGATATCACGACTTAGCAACGCGTCGACTAAGTGAATAGGCTCCAACGAACTGTTTTTTACACCCGAGCTTTTTATCGTTGAGTTTTTTATAATCGAGCTTTGGTTAACTACCAGTGTGACTCGTTTGCCTTCAAGTAAAGGCAAGTATTCTTCAAATTGCGCTGCGCCCACTTGTAACCTACGTTCGGCAACGTCAGCCTCCTCATGAACTTTGGCATAGCCTGGCGTACTAAAAGTAATAGCAGCGCTTAATAGCAAAACGAATGTAAGTAGCAATTTGATAGGCATTTATGAAGGTGGCCTTTTAAAGCGGTTGTTTTACAGCGTGACGCAAATAGCCATTGCTGGCCACCAATTGTTTAGCCGCGTCGTCGGCATTAGCCCCCGTTAGCACCATTAAGATAGCCAGCTTTGCATTGTTGTTCGATGCTTTTAGCGCGGTAGCGGCGTCGTGTTCATTACATTCAGTGGCTTGCATCACAATGCGTAGGGCGCGGGCTTTTAGCTTTTCGTTAGTTGCGTTGACATCCACCATTAAGTTTTCAAAGGTTTTGCCCAGCTTGATCATGGTAGCGGTACTTATCATGTTAAGTACCAGCTTTTGCGCAGTGCCAGATTTCATTCTTGTTGAACCGGTAAGTGCCTCGGGGCCCACCACTGGGCAAATGGCAATATCGGCATGTTCAAATATGGCCGAGTTTGGGCTACAGGCTATAGCCGCAGTAGCCGCGCCAATAGATTGCGCATACGCAAGGGCGCCTGAAACATAAGGCGTGCGCCCACTTGCTGACAACCCAACCAGTGTGTCGTGTTGACTAAGCGTAATATTAATAACATCTTGCTTGCCGGCTTCTCGATTATCTTCTGCCCCTTCAACTGCGTGTAAAACCGCTCGTTCGCCGCCAGCAATAATGCCGATTACAACCCCATCTGGCACACTGAAGGTTGGCCGACATTCAGCTGCATCTAAAATACCTAGCCTGCCACTGGTGCCCGCGCCTATATAAATGAGTCGCCCGCCTTTTGCGATGCTTTGTGCAGCGGCGTTTACCACTTTGGCGATGGCAGGAATTTCGGTTGCCACACTTGGGGCAACTTTGGCGTCTTCATGATTAATTCGCGCCAGCATTCCTTCTGTGGAAAGGGTATCAATATCTACAGTATTGGGGTTTCGCCCTTCAGACACTACCCGTTCTAAATCTTTAGCGAGGTGGTGAATACTGCGTGATGAGTCGGTGGGCTGCATGGTGATACCTTACGAAAGACAATGGGAGTTAATTTGCTATACATTCATGCTGGAGGTCTTGGCTAGCATACTGAATTTGCATATATGTGTAAGAGCAAATTAACCATATTTACAACGCATTATAATGTGGCGAACCTGTAGCGTAAACCAGAGAGGCGCAAACCAACAAGGCGTGCTCCATAGGGCAAAAGATAACAGAAGCATAGTTCGTACGTGCGTTCATAAATTTGTGTACCGAGAATTCGATTTCATTCAACTCGTGATACACTCTGCCCCTATGCAAATACAAAGGATTATCTGTTTACTGTGAGCCGTCAAACCCAAGCCATTATTCACGCTGATGCTATTTTAAGTAACTTTAAACTATTAGCAGAATTAGCCCCTACAAGCCGTTCTATGGCGGTGGTAAAAGCAGATGCTTATGGGCATGGTGCAGTTAACGTTTCACGTATTCTACAACATGTATCCCCTCGGTTTGCAGTGGCAATTATTGAAGAAGCTATTGCACTTAGAGAGGCAGGGATAACAGCGCCTATCGTAGTGTTAGAAGGTGCACACCAAGCTAAAGAGTGCGCTATGGCTGCATCACATGGCTGTATTCTAGTAATGCACAATCAAGCGCAATTAGAATGGATGTTAGCCTGCCCTGAAGACCGTCGGCCTACTATTTGGCTAAAAGCCGACAGTGGTATGCATCGGTTGGGTTTCGTGCTGAACACGCTACCGAGTATTGTTAAGCAATATGCGTCGCTTATTACGCAAGATACCGTGCTAGTTACTCATTTAGCCTGTGCAGACGACACCAGTAACGACTTCACGCAGAAGCAACTTAGTGCGTTTTTACAGATAGCTACACAGTTAGCGCTTCCTGTCAGTATCGCTAATTCTCCGGCCACCATTGAATGGCCACAAAGCCGTGGCGATTGGAACCGCCTAGGCATTGCGGTTTACGGCGGCCAGCCAAATACGGCCAATGTGGCATTAGCCCCTACCATGACGTTACGTTCTAGTATTATTGCCCTTCGCGATGTGCCAAAAGGCGAGTCGGTTGGTTACGGTCAAAACTGGGTGGCGCAAAAAGATAGCCGCATTGCTACGGTAGGTATTGGTTATGCTGATGGTTACCCAAGACATTGCCCTAACGGTACGCCTGTTGCCGTAAACGGCGAGCGCGTTGGCCTAGCAGGGCGTGTGTCTATGGACATGATCACCATCGACGTTACCCATATTTCGAACGTTAACATTGGCGATAGGGTAGAACTTTGGGGTGAGAATGTACCTATTAACGAGGTGGCAGAAGCTGCCGGTAGCATAGATTACGAATTGTTAACCCGAGTATCAGCCCGTGTACCTCGCATAGTGAAATATCGCTAGTACTTACAGTAGTTTACATTCTTGTAAATGCGCTGATGAATGACCATTCACCGAAACAATGGGGTGTTTTTCACTCGCTTGTGCCTATACTAACGTCCCACTTTCAGTATTGAGATGAATATTTCATCTTCGACTGTTGTGGGTATATCACGTAAGTGAGGTTTGTATGCGTACTTCGTTTTCTCGCCCTAGGGTGAATCGAGGACTAGTAAGTCGACCGTTTAAGCCTGTGCAGAAAAAAGCAGTAGGGTAGCGACAAGGATACAAAGCGTTACGTTAGGAATAATATAAAAACCCGGCATTGATATGGCCGGGTTTTTTACGTTTAGCGCAGGCGAAAAATTAACAGACTAGTTGTTTTGAGCGTGTAGATTAGTGTTTACTGTTGCACACGACTGCACGCTAGGCCCCTTTTTTTCAGGCGACTTTTCACTCTCTTTATTCGCAGGTATATAACGTTCTGGGCGATGGTTTAACGAAATGACCATATTTAAGCAGAACGCGGCTAGAATCGAAATAAGCACTAAATGCCATGGAATAAAGAAAAGCCCGCAAAGCAGAATAACGCTGTCTACCGTAAGTTGAAATGTACCTGCGCGCACATTAAATCGAGACTGCAGGTAAAACGCTAAAATACCCAAGCCGCCTAAACTAGAGCTATGTCTGAACATAATCAGCATGCCCACGCCTATAAGCAAGCCACCAAAAATGGCAGCAAAAATAGGATCAATGCTAGAAATGTCGACGAAGGCTGGGATCTGCTCAGTTAAGACCGATACCGTGGTCACAGAAATAAACGTATTCAATGTGAAGCGCTTGCTGATGCGAGTCCAAGCAAGGGTATAAAAGGGCAAGTTAATGAGGAAAAATAGAACACCAAAGTCCATATCAATTGCGTAAGTCCCCAGCAATGCGATACCCGCAGCGCCACCCACCATCAAATCTTGAGACTGGAATAGAAATACACCAAATGCCACGAATAACCCGGCACTAACTAATGCAAAGATATCTTCGATAACACTGTGATTGGAGTTTTGCATAAGTGGCGATTCTTAGTTGATAAGACACGCTGTAATTATACGTTTACGCTGATAGGGTATACAGGGCTGTGGTTAGATAACATGCTTAGCTTAAAATCTATTGGTACGCACAGCTTTACGACTTTTAACCGCAGAGTAAACGGTAAGTTGCTGACTTGTAAATATTGCACTATTTCTGAGCGAAAAATGGGTTATTCCACCACTGAAAACACCACAATGTCTTGTCTGTTGAATTCAACACGGCAGTGCATGTAGCCGAAGTTTAGCGGGCTATAGGCCACTATTCGGCTACCAACCGCTAAAAATTCGGTATCCCATACCAGTAAATTGGTGGTATTTAATTGTCGTTCAACACTATTTTTCGATACCCCTGGCGTAAAGTTATCACATAAATAGATAACTTCTTTTCTGGCTTCAAGCCCATAAAACGCCGTTGCAATGAGTATCGCAATGGCTAATATAGCCACAATGTCGGTAATGATTGAACGCTTCATGGGGGACAAAACAAATCTCCAGAGGGTGTAGTTACACCTAATTAAGGTTGGCAGGCGCAGGCTGAAGTAAATCCCACTTATTGCCAAAACAATCTTTAAAAATAGCTACTGTACCGTAAGCTTCTTCTCGCGGCGTTTCTAAAAATTCAACGCCTTTATCACACATTGATTGATGATCGCGCCAAAAGTCATCGGTATGTAAAATCATAAAAACTTTACCCCCAGCTTGCTTTCCAATCATCGCTTTATCTTCGTCCGATTTAGCTTTAGCTAACAAGAGTGACGTCGCACTGCCTTTCGGTGTGACTAATACAAAGCGCGATCCTTCCCCTTTATCTCTGTCTTCGGTAAGTGAAAAATTAAGGGTTTGGGTGAAATAGGCAATAGCACTGTCGTAATTGTCTACAAGGAAGGTAATAGCTGAAATGTGATGCTGCATAGAATCTTGTTTTACGTAAATTTTGTGAAATATTACCGACTATTTAACGCAAATGAAATGTACTTCATCGACAAATGCGCTTTACATATTTCGTGTACGACAATGATCTTTTTGTAAGGTTCACTCTATATAATTTGTACTGAAGGAATATATATCACAGTAATGGTTTCCATGATGGAGTGCATCACATTGTGAGTAAATTGACATTAGGACAAGGAATGAACAGACAACTTCCACTACTTTCCTTAGCTGTACTTCTTGGTTGCAATACGCAAACAGTGAAGGCGGACGAACTGCCCTTTACCTTAAGTGGCCACGTGCGGGTTAACTATGGTCATCAAGACTGGCAGCTACCTGAGATAAGAGATGGATTCGAATTTGAATCTATTAAGTTAGGTGTCGCTGGCGAGTCAGATCAGTTTAGCTATAAAGCAGAATACCGATGGTACGAGAATACCGATTTCGACACTATTCGCTTTGCCGAACTTACCTACCATTGGGACGAATCGACCGACATTACCGCAGGTATCACCCAAACTCCTTTCGGCTTACAGCCCTTTGGTTCAAACAACTTCTGGTTTTCGGTAAATTACTACTTAGGCTTTGAAGATGACTATGAAGCCGGTATTAAGATAAATCATGATTACGGTAATTGGGACTTTCAAGCTGCTTACTTCATGAATGATGAATATAACGATGCCGCTGAATTTGGCCGTTACTCATTCGATGTGGCCGATGATGGTGAGTTTCGTAACCAAGAAGATGGGCAATACAACTTACGTGCAAACTATACCGCGAAGCTGCTGCCTAGGAGTACTACCGACATTGGTGTGTCTTACCAATATGGCGATATATTAAATTTAGATACACTAGAAGAGGGTGACATGACGGCTTACGCCGTTCACGTTCGTCATCAGCAAGGTGATTTTAAAGTAGAACTACAATACATTGATTACGAGTACGACTTAGCTGCACCGGAAGGCCAAGCGACCGATAGAATTTCGCTTTCTGCATTTACCTTTCCATTCTTAGCGGCTGCCGATGGGTCGACATATTCGGCGAATTTGGTGTATTCCGTACCTTATAAATTCACCCGTATTAACTCACTTACGTGTTATACCGAGTACAGTGTGGCGCAGGGTGACGAAGCGTCAGGCCGAGATTCATCGCAGTGGATAAATGGCTGTAGTTTTGGCTGGGACAAATTGTTTGTTTATGTAGATAGTATTCAAGGGAAAAATATGTGGTTTTCTGGCGGTCCAGGCGTGGGCTTAGACCTAGGTGGTCGACAAGAAACAACACACAGATTGAATATTAATTTAGGTATCTATTTCTAAGGGAAGATTATGCGTTTATTAGCTATTTTCACACTACTTTTGGCGTTAGTCCCACTGCAAAGCTGGGGGCATGCCTGGCTAAAAATTAAAATTGCTACCACTGAATATGCACCTTACACCTCTTCAGAGATGGAGCACAACGGCTATATTAACCACATTATTTCACAGGCTTTTTTAGAAACCGGAGTGGTGGTTGAATTTGTCTCAATGCCGTGGGATGAAGCGGTAGAAGCCACATTGAATGGCGAATTTGATGCACTGTCGTACGGTAATTTTGTGCGCGCTAGAGGCGAGAAATTCTGGCACAGCGACCCTATCACTGCCGAAAGCTTAGTATTTTATGTTAATTCAAAATCTGACATAGCGTCATGGTCGAGTTTTGACGAACTTAAAGACAAAAAAATGGGGGTGACAGAAGGCTATTTGTACAATAACGAGTTGGC
>OJEJ01000459.1_pt1 | contig 12943 bp, 13 predicted proteins | sample 1593271 | NCBI WGS metagenome assembly OJEJ01 (sample SAMN05416877, study PRJEB24817) | seawater metagenome | isolation source: Sea water | place: Canada:Atlantic | collected 2013-11
TAAGAAAGCGACTAAAAAAGTAGCTAAGAAAGCGACTAAAAAAGTAGCTAAGAAAGCGACTAAAAAAGTAGCTAAGAAAAAAGCGACTAAAAAAGTAGCTAAAAAAGCAACTAAGAAAGTAGCTAAGAAGAAATAATCAATTATTACTTCATAAGAAGGGCCCTCTTAACAGAGGGCTTTTTTTTTGCCAAAAAACAAGCTTTTGATTACTTTATATAGAGAACTATAAAAGGAATCAAAAAATGAAGATGATTAACAGATTATTTTGGAAGGGTTTAATTGTCGTTATGCCAATTACATTATCTATCTATCTATTGGTAGTGGTGTTAAGTAAGGCAGAAAGTGTTTTTGGAAATCTTATTAAAAAAGCCTTGGGGCCGGATCTCTATGTTCCTGGTTTTGGATTATTACTAACTTTCATCGCCATGATATTAGTTGGTGTTCTAGTAAGTAACCTGATTACTGGTAGTATAATTAAATTTTTTCTAAACCTGATCGAAAGAGTTCCATTCTTTAAGGCGATATATAATCCCTTAAAAGATTTAATGTCACTATTTACTGGCAGCGGACCTGATAGTATGAAGAAGGTGGTTCTCGTGAATTTTGAGAAATTAGGATTTCAATCCATTGGGCTTGTAACGAGAGAAGAGTTTGACGATATTTCTAGTAAGGATTTTGGTGAAGATGACATTGCTGTTTATATTCCTATGAGTTATATGCTTGGGGGATTTACCGCCATTGTTCCAAGAACTTCAGTTAAAGAAATTGATATTCCAGTTGAACGAGCAATTAAGTTAGCACTTACTGGTTGGATTAAAGCTGATAAGAATGCCCTTTAGCTGCCCGCTTTGCCAAAGCAATGAAATCGCAAAGTACCATTTTCAAAAAAAATACCAAAGAGAGTTCTACATATGTGCTGTTTGTGACCTTCGCTTTATTGATCGAGATAAATTACTAAGTCTAGATCAAGAGCGTGAACGCTATGATCAGCATACTAACAATATTAGAACAAGTGGCTATGAGAGTTTTTTGAGAAGGCTCGCTAATCCAGTGAAAGCTAACTATCCATTAAAATCTAGGGGGCTTGATTTCGGTTGCGGGCCATATCCCATGCTTACAGAAATTTTAAATGAAGATGGATTTAAGGATATTGATGCATATGATCCCATTTTTAGAAATGATAAGTCTTATCTTGGTAAAAACTACGATTTTATTACTATGTGTGAAGTTATAGAGCATATTTATAATATCAAAGACGATTTATCCCAAGTCTTTTCACTTCTCAGTGGTAATGGACGATTAATTATTAGTACTGGTCTCTACGATAGCTCTATTTCATTCGAGAAGTGGCATTATATTAATGATGTGACTCATATTAATATAATGAGTGAAAAGACTATGAAGTGGATTACAGGCGAATTTAAAGTGCAATTAGAGTCTACTGAAAATGATATAACTATTTTTTTGAAAATATAAACGGCTGCTTCAACTCTATAACCTCACCCTTTTCAACTTTAGGGAAGCTTATGATGTCTAAAACCTTAAAAATGCACTCTGCATATCTTTCAGGATATTTCTTTTCATCTAGTTTAAATCTTTCTATCTGCCCGTTGGAATCGATAGCAATATCAATAACAACTCTTATTCGAGTTTTATCAAAGGCCTTAAATAAACGGGCGGACTTTGCACATTTGGCGAGATTAGGAGCTTGAGCATTGATTTTACTAATAATATCAGTCTGAAGTCTTCTCTCTCTTTTGTTCATCATAAGCGTACAAGAACTAAAAAAAGTAAGAATCAATAAAAATGCAGTGTATTTCCCCATAAATTTATCATATATAAAGAAAGTTGAAATTTAAAGCACGGAGAATATTAATGAAACCTGAAAATTACCCTGATTCGCCGAAAGATTTGTGGAATATCTTTTACGACTTCACTCAAACACCTCGTCCTAGTAAAAACGAAGGTAAGATTCGGGAATACCTAGTAAATTTGGCCACGTCTCATAAGCTAAAGCATATTGTAGATACTGCTGGAAACGTCATTATTTATGTTCCTGGCAAGAATGGTCGTGAGAATGATGAACCAGTTATTATTCAAAATCATATTGATATGGTTACCGATGCTCTCCATAATGTGGAAATTAATTTTGATTTAGATCCTATTCAGACGAAAGTTGAGGGAGAATGGTTAAAAGCGGTGGGAACAACACTTGGTGCTGATAATGGAATTGGTTGTGCTGCAGGCTTGGCGACTATCTTTGACCAAACACTAGTTCACTCGCCTTTAGAGCTATTATTTACTGTTGATGAAGAAACAGGCCTTAATGGAGCATTAAATCTAGAAGAGAAATACTTAAGCGCCAAGAAAATGCTTAATTTAGATACTGAGGAATGGGGAAGTCTTTATATCGGTTGTGCCGGCGGTATCGACTATGAGTTAAATAGAGAAGTCGACCTCGTTTCAGCGACAGATGGACTTATTCCATTAAAAATTCAAATTGAAGGTCTAATTGGTGGTCATTCTGGTGTTGATATTCATGAGCAAAGGGCAAATGCAATTAAGCTTCTCGCAGAGTACTTGGGCGAGCTCAATTCTGTCTGTGATTTTGAGATTGCAGAGTTTAGAGGTGGAAAAGCTCATAATATTATTCCAAGAGATGCTTTTGTTGTCCTTTATTTGGATTCAGCTGATATAGCCCATCTCAAAGCAGTTGAAACTAAAATGGTGTCTCGCTGGAAGGCCTATCTGCCCAAAGTTGATCATAATGTCACTATTGTGATTCAAGAGGACCCAGCTACAACGGGTAAGGTTCTTGCTAACGCTAATGAGGAGAATACAAAGTTATTAAGCTACTTGGGTCTTTTTCCTCATGGAGTGCATTCTTATGATTTAGAAGACAGAGGATTAGTCTCAATGAGTAATAATTTGGCCAGATTTCTGCTTGTGAATGGTAAAATGTATACTCAGTCTTCCTTGCGCTTCTTTGATCGGGAAGAAGTGAGACAGTTAGAAGAGCAGGTAAAAAGCCTTGGTGCCTTATTTGGAATGAATGTTGAGAATCACTCTGAGTATCCTAGTTGGAAGCCAGTTAGACAAAATCCAGTTTTAGAATTGGTAAAAGAGGCATATAGTGAACTTTATGGTATAAATGCTAATGTAACTGCCATTCATGCAGGATTAGAGTGCGGAATTTTGAGGGATAAGATTGGACCTCTTGATGTGGTCTCTTTTGGACCAACTATTATGGGCGCACACTCACCTGATGAAAGGGTGCATATTCCAAGCGTGAATAAATTTTGGGATTTGTTTTCACTAGTACTAAAAAAAATATAGGAGAGTAAAATGAGTTATGAATTTTATAAAATGATACATATTGTATCCATCGTTATCTTTTTTTCAATGTTCGCATCAGCTGCTTACAGAGGGACTTCAGACAAACTTACAAAAATTTTAACAGGTGTTTTCGTGTTTACAATTTTTGTTTCAGGTATGGGTTTAATTGCAAGAATTGGAATTCCTCATGATCAAGGTTGGCCGTTTTGGTTGAAAGCTAAAGTGGGTATTTGGTTAATACTTGCAGCAAGTGGACATATGATTATGAAAAGATTTCCACAATTTGCAGTAAAGACCTTCTGGATTTACGTTGGATTTTTGACACTAGCAAGTTATTTGGCCAACTATAAAATAACTATGTAAGAATTCTTTTGCCATCATGCATGAATATTTTTAAACTATTCATGTATGATACGTTTTATTATAAATATCTATTTCTTCATAATTTTGGCAGATACTGTTTTTAGTTATATGCCTCACTACAGAAATGAATCCTACGTTAAACTAATTAATCAGTTCGCAAATTATACGTTAAAGCCGGTAAGAAAGATTCTTCCAGCCGATCTTCCATTCGATTTCAGTCCCGTTATCGTTATGGTGGCACTACAGTTAGTACCAGTACTTTGGTGATGAGGCTTTAGAGGCCCAACAAGGATGTTGCATGTTTGATGACATAAGTTTTCTAGTTCAGGAAACACTAAATGATGTTGAGAAGCCTAAAGAGAATAGAGGCTTGTTTGGTAACTTTTTTGGCAGTAGTCAGGAAAATTTACCTGAAGAAGGTCCTGGAGTTCTTTATCATTTACAGAAAAAAGCATCAACATTTGTACTTAGAATCTACCCATCTCAAAATTTAAAAGATGATTATAAGAATGTTAATAAGCATCCGAATCTGTTCCCTACTTTAAGATTAAATGAATCTGAGGAGGAGATGAGGGATTCACTTAACTTTTTTGAGTGTGATAACTTTGAAGTTGCAAGAACTCTGCGGGAGCAACTTGGAAATAAGAGATTCCCTCTCTTTGAGGAAAATGTTTTAAATGTTTCTGATCCTGGTGATAGCTGGTGGTTAAAATTAGATGAAAATAAAATTAGAATTCTTTTTAAACTCTCACATACTGATAATATTCATTCGCTTATTAAATTAGGTCCTTTAGGTGATACAGATAAGTACATGGAACTCTTTACAAGGTTGGAGGGGTATTTCAAAATGCTTTTCCCTCTTGATGAGTACTCTTCAGGCCATGGACAATTTACGATTTCAACTTCAGATGGGCAAAGTGCTTGCTTTAAAGACTTTAAAGAACTTCTAATGTCTGGTGAGATGTCTACCGATTTATGGGAACATCTTCGAGGACTTGAAATGAACTCGTCTGGTGGTGAGTATTTAGAGTCTCTTCAAAAAGCGAATTATATTTTGATGGAACTAGCGATGATTCGTAGTTTTTGGAAAACAATTCAGGATAAGCTCTAGTTATTTTTCAATCTCTTTAGCAGCGATAAAGCCTGAGATCATGATTTGTGCTAACATACCAAGCTCTTCATCATCTTCAACACCGTAAAATTCTTCCAAATGGTCAACGATGATTTCAATCGCCTCATCATCAAGGTAGTTCTCTACATTTTTCATGAGAGCTTCAGCGTCTTGATTCTTAAGAGTTTCGAAATATGCTACTAAATTGTCTTTATCTTCTTCAGTCATGCCCGCATATTAGGCTTAGATAGATGAAATCACAATATAAAAGAGTGTTTTTTACACGGCACCTTAAGTTATCTTGAGTTATCGTGCCAGTATGATACAACGTGCCTATATTATTAATACCGCAACGGTCCTTTAGCGATTTATGTCTTAATCGCAGTTAATTCGAAAAGGTCTCCAGTGGTATAACCACTGAGTAGGCATCTCAGTATAGACTAAGGACATTCAATGTTATTTAAAGAACTTGAGCTTAAAGCGCAAACGCTTCAAGCCGTCGAAGCGTTAGGTTTCGAATCACCAACAGAAATCCAAGAAAAATCTATTCCTATCCTTCTAGGGGAAGATGTTGATTTTATTGGCCAGGCACAAACAGGTACAGGTAAGACTGCGGCCTTTACTTTACCATTATTAGAAAAAATCGATTTTTCATCAAAAAATATTCAGGCGATGATCATTGCTCCTACTAGAGAGCTTGCAAATCAAATTTGTGAAGAAATTAAGAAACTTTCAAAATTTGATCCTGTTAGAACTTTAACTGTATATGGTGGAGTTCCAATCTCAGGTCAATTAAGAGATTTAAGAAGAGCTGCTCCGCAAGTAATCGTAGGAACTCCGGGACGTCTTTTAGATGTTATGGGCAGAGGGGCATTTGACCTCGAAAAGTGTAAATATGTTGTTCTAGATGAAGCGGATGAAATGCTTGATATGGGATTCTTTGAAGATGTTCAAGAAATCATTAAAGAAATTCCACAAAAGAAAATTTGGATGTTTTCAGCAACAATGCCAAAGCCAATTTTAGGTTTAATTAATAAGCATTTCTGTAATCCGCAACTTGTTAAAGTTACAAAGCAAATATTAACTTCTGACTCTGTTGACCAGCAGTTTTGTGTTGTGAAAGGAAGAGACCAAGCAGAAGCATTATGTCGCTACCTAGACTTCAACGAAAATGTTTATGCGATTGTTTTCACAAGAACTAAAGTTGGAGCAAAAGAGCTTACTGACGAGTTAAACGTACGTGGATATGCTTCAGATGCACTTCACGGGGATATGTCTCAAGAGCAGCGAGACTTAACTATGAGAAAATTTAAGCAAAAGAAAATTCATATGCTTGTCTGTACAGATGTTGCAGCAAGAGGAATTGATGTAACTGACCTTACTCACGTTATCAATTATTCACTTCCACAAGATAATGAATCTTATGTTCACCGTATTGGAAGAACAGGTAGAGCAGGGAATAAAGGGATTGCTCTCTCAATCATTGATCCAAGTGAAATGAGACGAATTTCTCAAATTGAGAGAATTACAAAAGCAAAAATTGAAAAAATTAAACTTCCAAAAGTTGAAGAGATCGTTGAAGTTTTAACTCAAAAAGCTCACATTGAACTTGAGAAACAAATTGAAGACTTCTCAGATGAAGGTGCAGGCTTTGATGCTTTTAAGGCCAAGTTTGCTGACGTTGAGCAAGAGCATATACTGAAGGGATTATATTCATTTATTTTTTCCCAATCACTTAAGAGATACAAAAATGCAAGACCTCTTGACCTTGAGTCTAGAGAGCGTCCAGAGCGTGGAGATAGAAATGAGCGTGGTGGTGAAAAAACATCAAACGGAGCTCAGGCCGGTTACCAAAGATACCATATTACTCTTGGAAGAGAGAAAGGTATGGAGCCTGGCGAGTTAATTCGATTCGTATCAAGAAGTCTTAATATTCAAGGTGGAGAAGTTGGAAAGATTAGCATCATGCAAGACTTCTCATTCTTTGAACTTCCAGAGGCACATAACGATGCTGCTTTAGACTTAAGAGATTCAGACTGGAACGGAGAAAGTTTTAATATTCAGGTTGCTAAAGGAAGAAGCAGTGACTCTCGTGGAGGATCAAGAGGTGGACCAAGAACTGGTGGACATAGAGATAGTGGATCTCGATCTAGTGAGGGCCGAGGCGGAAGTAGAAACTATAAAGGTGGAAGTAATAGAAATACTGCTAGAGCATCTGGAAATAGACCTTCTGTAGACGGTAACCGTGCTTCAGCGAACGGAAATAGATCGGAAGCTGCAAGTCGTCCATCTGGAAACCGTGCTCCAAGCACAGAAGGATCAAGAAGATCGTTTAGACGATAATCGACTTTAGAAAACTTCAGGAAATTAAGTGGGAAATTTTTTCATTTTTTTTGCCGAGTTGTGTTGAAAAAGTAAATAGATTAAAATAGTATAGAAAGTACAATAAATTCAGCCACTTAATGACAGGGAAGTTATAATTGGAATTTGTTTTTGAAAATAATAAGAAAAGCAATGGCATAGGGGATTCCGAAAGGAAACTACCCGAAAGCGATAATTTTAATCAAAGCTTTAATATGTTTGACTCTGCGCAACCAGTTGCGCAGAAATCAACACGCCGCGCAGCGAGAAGATCTGTTGTCACAAGTGCATCTGATGTAGAGTTCAATGATACTCCAAGGCCTAGAAAAAGGGCCAGGGGTCCAAAAGTTAACTATGTAAAACCCATTAAAAAGACCAGACGTACCATAGGCGCAAATAAGTTTGAATGGTCATGGACTAAACTTTGTTGGGCAATGTGTGCATTATTAGTTTTAAGGCTAGTTTTTGTTGAAAACGGCATTATTGATTATTATTCAATGAAAGAAACTCTTATTAAGAAAGAATATAACCTGCAACTTCTAAGACAGGAGAATGTAGGTATAATGGGAGAGATTCATAAGATAAGAACATCTCCAACATATCAAAAGAAAATAGCTCGAGATCACCTCGGAGTCATAGCAAGGGGAGAGTATTTAGTACTTTTCTCATCAGATAGAGCAAAATACTAAATAAACTTTAACTGCATTCCAATTTTAAATCTCTTAGCATCTGGAGAGTCAGATCGAATTTCAAGTACATCTTTAGAGTATACCTCCTTTGAAAGAGGGACTTTTGATTTTGGTCCGAGTTTTGGGTAATGCTTCAAACCCCTGTGAATATCGAGAATGAAGTGATCTTGATTAAGAAAAATCACATCAAGGTCAAAGTGTGTGTTTGGCATCCAAAACTGTCGCACTGACATTTTTGTGGCAGGAAAAAGCATTGCCTCTAAGACGGTAAACTCGTTTGAGTTAATTTCAGATAAACCCTTCCTTTGGCGATCATTGGTATCGGCAATATAAACTTTAAAAGTACTTTTACCATCGATACTTAATTTTTTAATTGGATAGGAGTCTAGGTGATCTCTAGTGGATGCATTGCAGCCCGTAAAAACACCGAAAAGGCTAAAAATAATAATGAGATTTGTTAATCTTTGAGGTATAAAAGTATTCATCATTGAGTAATCCTAATATACGGAGAAGAGAATGGGAAATCACAACGCCAATTCAACAAATTTAAAAGGTCATATGCGCTCGCACAACTGTGCAGAACTAAGAGCATCAGATATCGGAAAGGACATCACTCTATGTGGTTGGAATAATAAATACCGAGATCTAGGTGGTCTTCATTTCGTTGATATTCGCGATAAATTTGGAATTACTCAACTGGCCTTTGATGAATTTACTGATGATCTAGGAATTCTTAAAGAATTAAGCCTTGAATCTGTTATTAAAGTATCTGGTATCGTTCGTGGAAGACCAGACTCTGCTAAAAATAAAAAGATGGATACTGGTGAAGTTGAAGTTGCAGTTAAATCTTTTGAGATTCTATCGAGAGCAGAAGAAGTTCCTTTTCTTCCACACGGTAAAGTTTCAGCAACTGAAGATTTAAGATTAAAATATAGATACTTAGATCTAAGATCAGAAAAACTACAAGATATTTTATCTATCAGATCTAATGCTATGAAAGATACAAGAATCGCTCTTTATTCTGAAGGTTTTACAGAAGTTGAAACATCAATTCTCTATAAAACAACTCCTGAGGGAGCGAGAGATTATATTGTTCCAAGTCGTGTTCACCCAGGAAAGGTTTACGCTCTTCCTCAGTCTCCACAGACAATGAAGCAACTTTTAATGATTGGAAATACAGATAAATATTTTCAATTCTGTAAATGTTTTAGAGATGAAGATCTTAGGGCCGACAGACAGCCAGAATTCTCTCAAATAGATATTGAAGTAAGTTTTGCAAGCCAAGAATATATAAAGAACCTTTCAACTAAGATTGTTAGATCATTATTCAAATTTGATGATAGTTTTGAAGTTCCAACCATGTCATATGCTAGGGCAATGGAAATTTATGGTTCTGATAAACCAGACGCAAGATTTGGTCTTGAGCACACTATTGTAACGGATCTTTTTAAAGGCAGCGGATTTAGTGTCTTTGAATCCATCATAGATTCGGGACTTAACAAAATGATTTTCATTCCTAAGACAATGAAAGAATTTTCTCGTAAAGAAGTTGATGCTCTTGTAGAAGTTGTGAAGCCACACGGTGGTAAAGGTGTTGCTTGGTTTAAACTAAACGGTGATGAAGTCACTGGTGGGATCTCAAAATTTGTCTCACCTGAAATTTTAGCGAACTTAAAATCTGCTGGAAATATTACGGAAGATGGAACTTTATTTTTCTGTGCTGATGCTAAGCACTCAGTAGCGCATTCATGTGCAGATGCACTGAGAAGACATTTTGGTACGAAATTAGAATTAATTAAAAAAGATGTTTATAAATTTTTATGGATCAATGACTTTCCACTTCTTGATTACGATGATGAAGATGGAAGGTTCTATGCTTGTCATCACCCTTTTACGATGCCGAAGCTTGAGAATCTAGATGATTTTATGGCCGGTGATCCTAAAAAACTTCAGGGTATGACTGCTGAAGCTTATGACCTTGTTTGTAATGGTTATGAAATGGGCGGTGGATCTCTTCGGATTTATCAAGCCAACGTACAAGAGCAAATGTTTAAAGTACTTGGAATGGGTGAGGAAGAAGTTAACGCAAAATTCGGCTTCTTTATTGAAGCGCTTAAATACGGAACTCCACCTCATGCAGGTCTAGCTTTTGGTTTCGATAGAACAGTAATGCTTCTCGCTCAAACTGATAATATTAGAGACGTTATTGCTTTTCCAAAAACAAATGCTGCTACAGATTTGATGAGTAGTGCGCCCAGTATGCCAGACCCTGCTCAATTACAGGATCTGAGTATGGAGTTTTTGAAAAAGTAACTGTATATTGAACATTTCTCTAGTATTTGGTTTTCTTGATAAGAAATATGGTCTGCACAAATAACACTATAATCTTGAAGAATTGAAATTATATTTACTTAGTCATCACTGTTCGCACTTTCAATCGCCGCTCTCTTTTTTTCTTCAAACCTTGCTTTGATATCTTCAACTTTCTGATAAGACTCTTCAAGCTTCTCTTCCATTTGAATCTGTGCTTCGATTGCGACATCAGCTCTCTCATCTTGAGCAAAAGCATTCGCTGAACAGATTCCAATTATCAGTAAACTTATTTTTAGGTATTTCATAATTATCCTTTTGTTTAAAATTTGTAAGGTGTAATGACGCCGTTTCTTGCAACTTGGTTAAAAAGAATTGTATTTTCTAAGTTTCCTGTAACTTCAAAATATCCACTAGCATTAACATTTTTTACCTTTGCACCTGTTTTAATTGTTATAAAATACTCAGTCCAAGGATTCGTTGTAAAGTCATGAAAAGAGGTTCCAGTTAATTGAGAGTCCTCAACAACTCCGTTTATAAACATACGTCCACTAACTGAACTTGAAGTACCATAAATTAGTCCGTCAAAACTTAAATGAAATACAATGGCATATCCCTGAGGATGAAGACTCGGATAGGGATCAGCACAAGTAATATTTGTATCAAATGCTTGCCCTTGAATTAAGCACAAACCACTCATAGTTTTCTGACCAGTGGAGCTATATATAAAAGCTCCTTGAATAGATAGGACTGCATCATCACCATTTAAGATAGGGAAACGCTGTAGTGTACTTTGTAAGTTGTAGTTTCCAATTTCTGAATCATAGATATATGTTGATCCATAGATATGTGTATTAACCACTGTCGAGGTATTTAGAACTGTACCAGCTCCACCGGTTAAAGAGGAGTCATACATGGAAGCATCTTCTATATAGGCAGTTCCATCCACAAGAGTTCTGTGTATGTTCATTTCACTTGATGGATCTATCGAGTTGTAGACAACCTGTGAAGCTGGAGATCTGTCACAAATACTTCCTTGATAAATATCTAGTTTATTTGTATTCTTTTTAGAAACATCATCCCAAGTTAAATCTCCTTCGGCAGTAATTCCCACGAAATTACATTGATCTCCAATCTTTAGCCCGTCGATTACAACTCTGTTTCCTGAAAGGTAGGTATTAGGCTCTTCAATAATAGTTTTATTACAAACTCTTGCGCCGTTTTCAATAATGGCACCGTCTATAACTTTTGAGTCAAATGATATGATTCCACCACTTTCATTTATAATAGCGTAATCACCATTAATTCTATCCCCGTTGCAGTCGGGGGTTGTTTGTGAGGTGACTTTTTTTGCAAGGGCGTTTAGTTTTTTGTAGAAGATGTCCCTCATTGGTATAAAGCGATTATCGCCTGCAAGTTCTTTTACTTCTCCGTTCTCAATGAATTTGTCGTTATGAAGTACGTAGTAAAAGGGTGGTGTATTGAAGTCTGTCTCTGGTAAACCTTGACGCCAAGGGTGCTCTACTTCAAAGGTTGACTCCTTGAAAGATCCATAACCATTTTCATCAAGGTAGGTTTCAATTAAACTTGAGTAAAAGAAACTAACATAGCTTATATTATGCTTTGTCGAAGCTCCCGGAAAATATCGAAAATTAGATTGAAGTGGATTAAACTCCCCCGCACCAATAGCTTGCAATGATTCAACTTGTGGATCATTGAAGTAGGTGTAATAGTCACTTATTGGAAATGATGTTTGCTCAGCAAAAGTACCAATTTGAAGGTTTGCAAATTTGTGATCGAGATTTGTTCTAAGGGAGTCGATTTCAATCCTTTTGGCAATTTCATAGACTTCATTCGCGAATAAACTACCTTGAGAGTGACTAATAATAATACCTGGATTATTATTAAGGCTAACTTCTTCAAGTTGCTTTAAAGTTGTTGCGGCCGTCTCGACGTGACTTCTTTGAACGATATCAGCGTTTGCGGTTAACTCTGAATCTTTAACTAGTTTGTAAAGCTTAATTAGCGCACTTAGTTTTTTACTTGGAGTCGGGATTGCTAGATCTCCTAAGGATAAAACCAAGTCTCTCTTGAAGATAAACTTAGAGAGTGTGTCGTCATCAAAGTTTACCGCATCTTCAATTTGCACGCTCTCCATTATCTGTGCAGCTGATTCAATTAGATCAGTATACCTTCCATTTGTTTGATTATAAATTAAAATAGTACAGATTTTATCTGGATTTACTGTAAAGGATGAAGTTGTGTTCTTATCTACGAGTAGTTTGATTATTGAATCATATTCTTCTGTTGCCTGTGTTTCAGCAACAGCAATGCCATTAATGTAGAATAAATTTAACTCACTTTTGTCTTCACAGCTAGCAAGTGAGTTTTTAACTAAAAATATTGTTAGAAATATTAGTGCTATTTTCTTCATGGTTGCCTCTTCGTTTTTTTGTTTCTAAAAAAACACGCTTTTTCTGCCGAATTTTGCATTGTGTATAGTTGTCCTCCGAGATGCCTATCCTTTTTCTTTTCGGCTTCTTTCCTGGTCCAAGAATTATAGATTTCACGATGTAATGCTTTTTTTATTTTTCGTTCTGCTATATGAAGAGCTCTCATATACTTAATGAATTCATCTTTTGAAGGTCTTGTGGATTCAAATTTTTTTATATCCTCTTTATATAGTGCACCAATGCAATTTCTAGATAGTGACATAATCCTAGAATTTCTAATCGATTCATCTCTATTATGAATGTACCGAAATGACTCCCTA
>OJEJ01000478.1_pt1 | contig 12031 bp, 9 predicted proteins | sample 1593271 | NCBI WGS metagenome assembly OJEJ01 (sample SAMN05416877, study PRJEB24817) | seawater metagenome | isolation source: Sea water | place: Canada:Atlantic | collected 2013-11
CTATTATTACCTACATAGTGTATTAATGATTATCTATAGTCAAAGGATTGACTATTAATGATATATCAGAGGTTTCTTTAGACATTACAGTGACCTCTAAGGCACTCCACTCCTTGGATTCAGTTATGTGACTTTCGACGCCTGAAGCGCTCTAAATACACTACCCTGTGATATTTCATTTAGAACGCTAACGGAGCAGACGTTTCAGTTAATGTTGATGACAATTTAGATTATTTAGTGGACTGTTGCAGCCTGTTAATCCGTGTAGTTGGTTCCGACACATTCACGAGCTAACTATAAGCACTTTGTTATGCATTATTATAAATGACGGGCATGTGACCTTTCCATTTCTGCCAAGTACTCACGTTTAATATAAGTTCAGCCATAAAATGTCCTACGTTGATCCTACTTGTTGCGCCTGAATCAAAAATCACATTTCTAATAGGAGAAGGCTGAATATTATATGCAGTAACTTCTTTTTTATTTATTAGAGCATCAGGTCGAACGGCGACCCACTCAATAGCATTATTATTTTGGCCGATTTGAGTATGCAAAAAATCTGCTGCTTTTTCATTATCTACCTGTGCGGGTAGCAAGGTTCTTATTATTGAAACAACAATACGTTGACTTAATGGAGGCGTCTCTGGAATGTCTCGATTACTATTTCCTGTTGTATTCATAAGGACTACTTTTAGAGGGTGATCCAAACCTAAGGACTCAATAGCCTTGCACATACATTGAAGAGTCTCTGTCACGAGTAATTTTGGATTACCAAACATACCTTGAAACGTAAGGTTATGGCCCAGGCAAGAAACAACAGCACTGCAATCTTTTATATGAGCTGCCATTTCAGAGCTAGAAAGGCTATGAACAGAAGCTTGGATTTTAAATAATCTAGGATTATCAGGCAATGCATCGAGTGAACGCACTATTGCTTTTACTTCAACATCTCGACCCAGCAATTGTTCGACCAAAAGTCTTCCTGTTGCTCCACTTGCACCCACTACTAAAACTTTCATTAACCTTCCCTGTAAATATTGTTATCGCGATACGGCTTTGATTCTTTCCACATAACGCCCAGCTGTGTGAAGAGCGAAGCAATCCCATACGAGCGGCTTGTTACAACCGTGATGATTGATGTTGGTGAAGCACTGAGGAGCTGGGTTTTTGCTTTTATTCTGAATGGATACCATCGTGCTGGCATTGCTTGCCAACGGCGCTGATATTTTTTGTTGCTGTATTGCCAATTCGAAACTCCCTGTTTTCTAAAATGCCTTTTAATTGAACGATACCCTTAAAAAATAGAATCGTCGTTATTTAATTTGAAATTTTTGTAACTATGCCCCTTTTTTTTGAAGTTATAACAGCGTCATTCAAAAGTAAAACCTTCGAATACATATTAGCGAGTTTACTGTGTAATTTTTCAACCTTATTCATCTTCCATAACCGGTTGAATTTATTTATTTATTATTTTATGGTGATTTGAAATTTCAATTAAGATACCAGACACCCATATATTAGCAAGGTCTAAGACACCCATATATTTGAATTGACATATTAACCTCAAATGTTGAAGAACAAGCAAAGCAAAGCAACCCAATCACAAAAACCAGCAAGCTAGTCGCTTATTACCTTTGGTTGGTAATCCCCTTGTCCACATGCCCAATGGTTTACCGTTTCGGCTCACCGATTATCTGAAGTTGGTTGACTGGACCGGACGTATACTCAGAGACAACAAACACGGTTCGATACCTGAAAAAGTGCCACCCATACTAGTGCAATTAAACCTAGGCCCGAAACACTGGTGTTATTTGAGTCAACATTAGGAGCGTGAATTTAAACACTGGTTGACACGATTTATCATGTTAAGGCAACTTGTAAACAATTGGGGTAGCAGTGGGCTATGGCATACTTGCCTGTCGTATGGCTTTCCCAACCTAACTGTTTATTTACTGTCAATCTAACCCCACAATCCCTGCCTGACACCAGATTAATGGAAAGCTATTAACAAATGTTAGTCCTTTTTTTTTCAAACTGTTACTCATGATACAAAACTGACAGTTTTTATCTGTTCGCTCAAGTTTATTTAAATCAAAGTTAACGGATTGGTTATTGGGCTGGTTTAATGATGCGGAGCAGTACTGGTTAATCTGTTACCGGTCTATTGAAATGAACCCTGTGCGAGCGAATAAGGTTGATCAGTCATTACCAGTGGTCGAGTTTTCATGGTCATGCGGTAGAGACTAAACTTTCTCACAACTAAATTTGCACACTGGCATGAAAATATTGCCAATGATGATGGACCGGTTTAGTATCTTTAATTAAGGACATTAATATTTCTTCAAATATTAACTTTTAGATAGATGGTTACTGCAATATTAACCAATTTAAATTCATAAAGGAGTATGAAGATGGGCAAAAATATAATCTTGTGCGCTGATGGCACTGGTAATAGAGGAGGCGAAACGCCCGATACCAATGTGTATAGAATGTATCACGCGGTTGATCTTCATGACCCAACAAGACATCGAGAACAAATCACCTATTACGACAATGGAGTAGGAACAAGTACTAACAAGTATATTCAAGGAATATCTGGCGGTCTTGGTTTTGGGTTCGGAGCAAACGTACGGCAACTCTATGAATTTCTTGTTAAAAATTACTCTGATGGCGATATTGTTTATCTCTTTGGTTTCAGTCGAGGGGCCGCGACAGTTCGGGCGTTTGGAGGCATGTTACAGAATTGCGGCTTAATAGACCGGAACCATGAGCAATGCAAAGCTAATGGCGAAGTCAGTGACGAGCGTATCAAACATTTAGTAGACGAGGCGTTTTCACATTACCGAATTCATAGCGGCGATCAGTTCAAAGATAAAAATTATGTCATCAAAGAAGTTCGTATTAAATTTATGGGAATATGGGATACGGTTTCAGCACTCGGGTTCCCTTATCACCGCACAGGCGATTCACTACTAGAAGATTTTTTGGAAAGACCCCTGCCCGTTTGGTTAGCCAGCGTTTGTGATAAACTTTTTAACTATGGCTCTCTTGCCCATACATTTTATAACTATACCCCCAACAAAATTGTCGACCATGTATACCACGCCATAGCAATAGATGACGAAAGAAAAAGCTTTTTACCGAGAGTCTGGGACGAAACAGAACCCGGCCTAAAGGGCAACATTACACAGGTTTGGTTTTCGGGCATGCATTCAGATGTCGGTGGTAGTTACAACCAGACTGGATTGGCCTATGAAACCATGGTTTGGATGATGGAACGTGCCGAGCATCATGGCCTAGATTTTGTAGCCGGCGCATTACAGCATGCGCAGAACAAATCCAACGTGCATGGACTACTTCATAACTCCCGTGATGGTCTAGCAATCTACTACCGCTACGCACCAAGAAACATAATGAAGTTGTGTAGTAAAAATGAAGCCGGAAATCCTAGAAAATTGATCGGCAGGCCTAAAATTCACCGGAGTGTCATTGATCGAATGCTTCGTGACACGGATGGCTATGCCCCTGGCCTTCTTCCAACCGAATTCGATATAGTCAACACAGCAATATCGAATAAGAATACTTCTAAGCTTGTAGATTACGGAATAGATAATGCCTCACCTAACGACCCACATGTCGTCGATGAGGCAACGGTCGTTAGCCCCAAAAACAAAGCCGAATGTTGGACAACAGAAAGCAATGCCGTTGAAACTTCAGTGGCCCATAGACGACGGCTTTATCGAGTCTTCGCCGATTTCACTTTTCTCATTTTAATCACAGCTGTTTGGCTCTGGGTTTATGATTCAAACTGGGGTTGCAAAATAGATTGTACAACGCTAGTGAGTCAATATTTGGGTGAGAGTAACCTGTGGAGATTTAGCTTCGATACAACACCTATTAATGTTTTGGGTATTGAATTAAACGGGGACATTCTCAAATATTTATCGCCCAAGATGTTTGAAGGTTTTATTGAGTTGTTTTGGGTAACTTATCCTGTTGTAGCCGTTTTGCTCGCTTTTATAGCATTCGGACTTTGGTATATTAAAGCTAAACTTAGAGGCATTACGACTCAGCGGAGCCTTAGACTTCGTAAGAAAATTATGGACGCCATGCTGTAGGATTTTGATAAAGCAGAAACCTAAGATGTGAAGCAACTTAACTTCAAGGATGACAAGATGAATATAAAAAAAACCACTCGAATAAGCATATTACTAATTGGATTTTTGTTTGTAGGGCTTGCTAGCGCAGAGCAGCGCAGTTTATTTGATGTCGATTTCAACCTAGGCTGGCAACTAGACAGGTTCACTGCCAGCGACCTGTCTAACGCATTGGATCCGGAAGATTCGGGTGATACCAGTCAAAGTGCTTTACTGGATATTCGGGTCAATTACCAGCTCAGAGATAGCCTTTGGCTTTACGGTAATACTGCAAGAACCATTCGAAGCACTGCGATTATATGCAACGATAGCCCGAGCTTCATCGGTTGCGATGGTTACGATGACGCGTCAGATCCTGACCTACCCAGTGCAGACACCGCGTTTTCGATCCTGCGGGATGCGGAAAGTCTCGAAGCCCATGTTGGTCTCCGTTACGAGTTTGGAAAAATCAACAATACAGAGGCTCCCGGTCAATTTTATATATCCAAACAATTGGGCTTTGCCTCAGTTACAGATACAGACGATCTTGCTGAGATCAATCAAATTGCTCTCGGTATAGTCATTACCGATGAAAAATTCAAAAACTCCTTTGTTGAATTTGGAGAAGGCAAGAACGAACTCTACCCTTCTGGCTCAAGCGATAGGACTATATTTCGAATTCATTTGGAATATAGTTTTATGGAGGGCTTCCTAGGGTTTAGCGATGTCGTTGGATTCTTGGAAACCGAAGTTGATTACGATTCGTCTAAAGGCTCTGATAGCGTGAGAACCAAAATAGGTTTTGAACTTCCAATTGGCACTTAAGACAGATAGCGCTTAGGAATTCAGTTAAAAATAATGATAGCCGTACTACCGATATAAACTATGTTGAAACCAATCGGGTATATCCCGATGTACATCACCATAAGCGGATATTGCTTAGCTGCCTTTTCGAAATCGCGATGAAACCAAGAGGGTCAAACCAAGAGGGTCAGGTCTTGTTTTGTGCGTTTATGGTAAAAGACAAGATCTCCCCCTTATCATCACTAGTATTGACTATGCTCGAGTCACAGGTTGGTTAAGCTAAAGACTTTTGAACCAACCCTACCCTGATATCTCGATAACATTTCAACATTTGCGTTCAAGATCAATTGGCATCCTTTAAAGGATTATCTACCTATTGGTTACCAATTTGTTCTCCTTCTCGTTTTCCCTAATATCGACCATGACCACATAACCAACAGACTCTTGATTAATTACCGCCTGTGTTTGGCATCGAATAATCATCCGATCCAGGAAGTCATTCACCTCTTGTGTGCTTAGCCATGCTCTCCATGCACTATTATCGGCATCGTCGAGCATCCCATACCGTGGGAAATCTGAAAGCCTGTCACCGCGGCAGTAAGCCATGTTATTAATTTAACCGATAGCCACTTCGATATGACGCTCCATTTCCTCACAGGATTGAGGAACAGGCGCAGTTTCTGGTCTTCTGTTATGGGAGTCAGAACTTGCTCATGGCCTAATTTCTAACTCCATGCCTTAAATTCTTCTGCTGTCTGGCATAGCTTTTCGCCTAATCTAGCTAGAGTACTCCTGAGACTATTCAGCCAGCTAATAAGACGAGGGTTTATTGTATATTAGAGATGATTCTGAAAATTGGTCTCCGTGGATAGGACTTTTATCCTTTTTGTACTTGTCTATATGCCCATACTTGAGCGGCGTCTAGAGAGTCAAATTCAGCCATAATAATGCTTCCTTTAAAGCCATCTTCAACAGGGTATTCGTTGTCAATCGCAGGGCAAAGGTCCGCCATTTATAAGCGCCCTTCTTCTTGGCGCCGATGTAAACGCACGAGATGAGCATCAGGCGTTTGTTTGCATAACGCTCACGACTTAGGTTTGTCGTTACCTATAAAGGCAAACCACTTAATAGCCTTTCCCGTTAAGGTTGATTCAGTATGTCCTCAAAATTCAATTGAGTGAGTTTTTTTATTTGTTTAAACAAATAGAATAACGCAATCATCATTACGATGGTTGCAGGGACTGCAATCACAGGAAAACTCAATGCACTCATTTTACCTAATTCAGCATTGAAAGCTTCAGTGCCGGGTTCGCTCACTAAAATCACCACGGCCAAAATATAGTTGAGTATCGACGAGATGATAAACGATAAGGCAATAAGATAAGAAGCATTGACTAAGGCGCGTTCAAACGCAGGCTTTGTTCCTAAGCGAAGGAGTGCGTCATCCACCTTTGTTACCTGCATAATTTTATCGTTATACAAAAATGTCTTCACTAATGGGAAACGTGTTCTTAAAGAAATTAGTGTAAAAATAGCAAACAACGCAGGAATTCCGGCTTCTTTAATCGCAATATATTCAGGCGGAAGCTTCAATAAGGCCATACCACCGGTCAGCATAATACTAACAATGCCGATGACAGAAAAGAGGTTGAACTTACCCACCTGAAAAAACTCTCGCAGGCCATAAGCTAAAGGGAATCCCAAGGCGACAATAATGGCCAGCTCAACACCTAGTGCACTTTCGCCACTAAATTTTGAGAGAATAACGGTGGGAACCACAATGTTAATGGCGATATTCAGCAACATATTTTCTTTCTTGGCTGTTGGTTTAGATGCCGCTGGCTGGTTAGGTGGAGGAGTTGATAGCGAATCGTTTGATGGGTGTTGCTTATCCGTTTTAGCGGATGGATTTTCATTAGTCATTGAGGTTACTTTCGTCTATGGGTTGCTAGGGATGAAGAGTCATAAGCGCCAATCTTTGTAGACATTGGTTCACTAAACTAGTTCTGAATAAGTTATAACCAATTGATACGGTATCACGTCTGCCTTCCCATTGGGCCCTCACCCATCATTGTTTGCCGATGATTTTATAAGGAATCAGATCCTGACGTATCTCCGCGAAATATCAAATAAAAACATGACATTAATATAGGACAAAATGAACTTTCATAGCATTTGGTGATCAAAGGAATTGTTATAAAATAATAATAACTTCCCAGAAATAGCCATGAGGGGCAATTGACGACCCCTCGGCAGTTGCCTGCTAGGGCGACGGAATCTCAATTCATATGCAAGGAATTTACAGGAGTAAATAATGCTATTTAACCTCAATATAAATGGACAGGCGCGCAGCGTCGAAGTAGAAGCCGGAACACCGTTGTTATGGGTTATCCGTGATGAACTAAAGCTGACTGGCACCAAGTTCGGTTGCGGGGTCGCATCCTGTGGCGCCTGTACAGTACATTTAAATGGTTCGCCTATTCTCTCTTGCTCGTTTCCAATTGACAGCGCTGCTGGTAACAACATCACTACGATCGAAGGTCTTCAAGGAGAGGTCGCTGAAACAGTGCAGCTGGCCTGGCGTGAGAAGGATGTGGTGCAATGCGGTTACTGCCAGTCCGGTCAGATTATGTCTGCCGTGGATCTACTAACACGCAACTCATCACCCAGCGATAGTGATATTGATAGTGCGATGTCTGGTAATGCTTGCCGTTGCGCTACCTATGTTCGAATCCGCGATGCGATTAAGCTAGCATCACAAAAACTGGAGGCTTGATATGACAATTCAACTCTCTCGACGAGATTTTCTGAAATCAGCAGCTGCTAGCACTGTGGTGCTGGTGGTAGGACTTAATTCAAAAGGGCTGCTTGCCGCCGGTCAGCCTGACACGGTGATCAATCCATTTGTTCGGATCGATCAGGACGGTTTCATTACTGTGATTGCCAAACATTTTGAAATGGGCCAGGGCACGACAACCGGACTGACCACGTTGGTTGCCGAAGAGCTCGACGCCGACTGGCAGACGGTCAAGGTCGATTTCGCGCCGGCCAACGCGGCAAAATATAAAAATTTGTTCTGGGGTGTGCAGGGTACTGGCGGATCCACGGCAATCGCCAACTCCTTCATGCAGTACCGGACGGCGGGCGCCGCCGCAAGGGAATTGCTAGTGCGTGCTGCAGCCGAGCACTGGGGCGTGGATGCGGCCGATATTACTCTGTCCAACGGTATCCTCGCTGCTGGCTCAAAACAGGGTCATTTTGGTGAATTTGTCGCCGATGCGGCGCGGCTGATTCCATCTGATAATCCAGTGCTGAAATCACCAGACCAGTTTAAACTAATCGGTAAGCGGGCTTTACCGCGTAAGGACAGCCAGTCCAAAACAGACGGCAGCGCAATATTTGCAATTGATGTGGCAATTCCCGGTATGGTCTACGCTGCGATTCAACGTAGCCCACGCTTTGGCGGCAAAGTGACATCATTCGATAGCAGTGCGGCAGAAAAACTCAGCGGGTTTATTGACGCTAAAGCGCTTCCCAATCAGGCCGGGGTGGTTGTCTACGCGAAAAATACTTGGGCTGCATTTCAGGCGCGCGATGCGATTCGCACCGAATGGGATAACACCACCGCGGAATCGAGAAGTAACGCAGACATGTTAGAGAGCCTGCGCCAGTTGACGACCAATCCTGAATACGAGGCCCTCTCGGTCAAGCGCGATCAGGCGCAGGCCTCGATCACTGCAGCGGCTAAAACGGTCGAGGCAGAATTCGTGTTCCCGTTTCTCGCGCATGCGCCAATGGAACCGCTCAATTGCGTGATCGAACCAACTGAGAACGGAGTCAGGTTCCACGACGGCTGCCAGGCACCATCGGCGGTTCAGGGCAACGTGGCCCATGTACTCGGTTTGCAAACAGAGCAAGTCGAGATCAATACGGTCTATGCCGGTGGCTCGTTCGGTCGCCGTTCAACTACAACATCCGACTACCAGGTGGAAGCCGCTCATGCGTTTGCGTTACTGGGTAAAAAGACGCCGGTTAAACTGGTGTGGAGCCGCGAAGACGATATACGGGGTGGATATTACCGCCCGATGACGGTCCATAGCGCAAAAATTGGGCTTGATGACAGTGGTAAGATTCTCGGGTGGGATCATCGGGTGGCGACCAAGCCGATTATGAAAGGTGGTCCGTGGGAAAGCTACGCGGTGAAAGATGGTGTCGATCGCACTTCTGTCGAAGGCTGCGCCGATACGCTTTACCAAGTGCCCGAGTTCGCCGTTAGTCTGGGTGATTTTAAATCAACGATTCCAGTTTTGTGGTGGCGCTCGGTGGGTCACTCACATACCGCCTACGCGATGGAAAGCCTGCTTGACATGATTGCCCACGAGACGCAACAAGATCCAGTTGACATGCGGATTGGTATGCTCGACCCCATTGACGACAAGCAACGCCGCATGGCCGGAGTGATCGAAGCCGCGCGTGATTTAAGCGAATGGAAAAAGGGTGACCGACGTGGATTTGCCGCCCATTTTTCTTTTAACACCTGGGTCGCTGTGGTGGCTGACGTTAGTGTCAACGGTAATCAGGTACACGTCGACAAACTATATATCGCAGTCGACTGCGGCATTGCAGTCAACCCCGACGTCATCAAAGCGCAGATGGAAGGCGGGGCTGGTTATGGTCTTGGTGCGGTGTTACGCAACGAAATTACGTTTACCGACGGTGAGGTCGAGCAGTCGAACTTTCCAGATTACGAGCCACTGCGCATTACCGACATGCCTGCGATTGAGGTTGTCATCGTCGCGTCCGCCGAAGCGCCGAGCGGTGTCGGCGAACCTGCAACCCCACCGACAGGTCCGGCAGTCGCCAATGCCATATTTGCCAAAACAGGTAAACGTATCACGCAATTACCGATGTCAAAATCCGGATTACAATTCGTCTAAGCGTAGACATGAGTAATCAACTGACTACGCTGCTGAATGCTTGGCAAAAGGGCAAGAATGACACCGACTGGGTGCTCGGTACGGTTTACAAAACCGAAGGTTCGGCTTATCGTAAGGCCGGCGCGATGATGCTGATCAACGGCTTTGGCCAGCAATTTGGCCTGCTCAGTGGTGGCTGCCTCGAGGCCGATATCCTACGTAATGCGCATAAGGTTATGCAAAACAGGCTGGCAGTATTGCTCGAATATGATGGCAGCGACGAGGATGACTGGTCGTTCCAGCTCGGTATTGGTTGTGGTGGCAAGGTTTATATCATGTTGCAGCCTCTTAGCGATGAAAATGATCTGAGCCTCGGCGATATGGCGGCTGGACTTGGCAAGCGTTACAGCGGTATTTATCATCAGCACATCGGTACCGCCACAGCTTATTTCGAACGTCGGGATAGCAGTGAATCAGAGCATAGCTATATCGATCATCGTGCCGATGGTGAGTGGTTGGTGACGCCGATAAATCCGGAGCCCCATTTGCTTGTCGTCGGGGGTGGCATTGATGCTCGCCCAGTGGTTCGTATCGCCGCCGAACTCGGTTGGCTCATAACGCTGGTCGATCCGCGCCCATCTAACGCCCGCGCTGCTTACTTCCCCGACGCCAACAGAATCATCAACCAACTGGATGAAAATTTATCACGATACATTCAAACGGAAAGGGTTGATGCGGCGGTAATCATGTCGCATAACCTTGATATCGATGCCGAGGGACTGCGAAGTTGCCAGGGTAGCAGCCTTGAGTATGTTGCACTGCTGGGACCAAGACACCGATATCAACAGGTGCTGGAGCGAGCGGGTCTGGTTGAACAACAGTTGACTTGCCCTGTTTTTGCACCGGCAGGCCTAGATATAGGCGGGCAATTGCCGGAAAGCATTGCCTTGTCCATTCTGGCTGAGTGCCACAGCGTACTCAACCAGAGTAAGAGCCTCCCCGTGTTACGATTGACGGCAATCTGATGCGAATTGCTGGCTTGCTTTTGGCCGCAGGTGCCGGGCGTCGCTTCGGTGGTCGTAAGCAGTTAGCCCTGATTGGCGACAAGCCATTGGTCAGATGCACCCTCGAAGCGCTCGCTGCCGTGTTGGCCGAGCAACCCTATATTGTGCTTGGCGCCTATCGCGCCGACATTCGGCCTATTGTCGAGGATATTGCCCAGGTGATCGATCACTCAAACTGGCAAAAAGGTTTGGGGTCTTCTATTGCCTACGGCGTCAACACTATCGAGGCTCGGCAACGATACGACGGTATACTTATATCGCTCGCAGATCAATTTCGATTGACCTCTGACGATTTTAATCGGCTCATCGAGCGCTTCGATGGTGATCGAATAGTAGCGGCTCATTATGCTCATAGCATCGGCGTCCCTGCGATATTCCCCTCGACTGTGTTCGAGCAACTTAAACAACTCGACGCTGATCACGGTGCGAAAAAACTGCTGGTGGAAATGCAACAGGAAATTGTCACGGTCCTCATGCCGATGGCCAAGTTGGATATTGATGTCGTTGGCGATATTAGACCCTATTAGTCAGCTGGACTGAGAATAATTGAATTGCGAATGAGGTCTGTAATCATCGTTCATGGCACCCACTGCACATTAACTACTCAGCCTATAATGGGCCTTTTACAAAGCAGTCGTTACGGCTCACTATTAAATAGGCAAATCACCGCATTAAGTGACGGTTCGCTTACTCTTAAAACAGATAAACAAAATCGTTATTCTTTAACCAATCAAAGCTACCATTCAAAGTTCACCGGGCCATAAGAAAGACCAATTAGCGCACAAAGTCATCCAACCTTTCAAGCCAATAGCGAGCATTAAGAGCAAACTTCAAGTATCGCAAGCAGCCTTGATGTGGAAATTGGTTCTCTGTCGTGGTGCAGTTAAGGTCACCGCCAGTATTGAAGATGAACCGGTTATTGACAAAAGTTAGTCCCTTCTTGGGATAAAAGGACGGGCCACCCTCACCTCCTCAGTGGCCACGGCAGACACTACGTTTTTAGACACGCTGGTTGATCGATTAAAAACCGAACTAATATTCGACCCAGAATCGACTTGTGAGGAAACGGTTTAATAAAAATGGTACTCATACCCTTATAACGGCTCAATCA
>OJEJ01000495.1_pt1 | contig 11608 bp, 16 predicted proteins | sample 1593271 | NCBI WGS metagenome assembly OJEJ01 (sample SAMN05416877, study PRJEB24817) | seawater metagenome | isolation source: Sea water | place: Canada:Atlantic | collected 2013-11
GTTTAGAATATTAATAAGCAAAATGTCTGGGTGGAGTGGTTGATTGAATAAGTAAATGGTTACCTATCAACCTTTTTTAAGGACTGCATTAACTGCAAGAATAGAAACCACTACCTCGATCTAGCCCTTTTTTATAGGCATCAGATACTTCTCCAATACCTCGATCTACGCGCGCGTAAATGTGTCCGAAAAGTCCTTTTTATAAGCGAAAGATACTTCTCTTTTTATAAGCCTCAACAACTTCGTTCTAGTCGCGCATATGGTGTGTAATAAGTCGCGCGTTACAGTGTCCCGAAAGTTAGCCACAACTAACATTTACCAACATTTAGTGTCGCAAAACCCTGCGCTAGTTAAGCCCTATCCCTTTACTGGTGGGCTTTTCAGGTAATCAGTATTGAGACATGGCGTTAGGCTATCAAGGATCGAATCCATATCGACTGTTAACCCTGCAAGTATCTGATCCATATCAACAGCTAGATCATCGAGAATGATCTGCATATCGGCATCAGCAATAGAGAAGTTATTGAGGTTTTCAGTAGTCATTTAAAACTTATCACAGTCTGCGGACATGGCAAAAAGATTTGAAAAGCCAGTCAACGTATACAGCAACTTGCCCTCTCTAAAACGAACCCTTGAAGTGGAATCCTCGGCAAACCATGACTCCATACCTGCATACGTTTTCGGCTTTCTTAGCTCCAATACTTTGTCTGCAAGATAGCCGCTCGAGCCAAACATCATAGCGTTTTTGGTCTGATCTAATTTGAACTGAAACTTGCTTAGTTCACCCTCTATTACTTCACCGCTCACACCTGTTGATACAAAGGAAGTCTCTTGGCAGTAATAAACATCCCCCCAATCAGCAAAGCTAAACGGGCTTATCAGTAATAGGGTAATCAGTAGTTTCTTCATTCTCTCTACTCCTTGAAATGTAATTGCATGGATAAACCCTAGCAACGAGTACTTACTTTGAAACCCCCATTACTCTGCTTCTCTATCATTTCCAGCACTGTGCATAGTTCACTAACTGAACTGTCGATAACCATGTGAGCAACTTCATTATCATTTTTAAGTCGTTCTTCACACAACATATCTATTCTTACTCTGAGATACTTTTCAACTTTGTCCATTGATCCTCCATCTCCATACTCCTTGATTAAAATAGCTATTTTCAGCACTCATTGAGTATACAACGAGGTATAGAATAATCAATTTAGATCAATCTCAATAACTTCTCACCTCGATCTAGCCCTGATTTGACTGGATGGGGTATTTGGTTATGATTAGGTAACCATGAAACGATTACTTTTACTTAAACTAAAGGAGTGTAAATATGGAATGTGGTTGCGGAAGAAGCCCAACTGGTAAATGCATCGGTTGGCACAAACTCTCTGAAGAGGAGTATCAAAAAAAACTTAAAGAGTATGAGGACAAAAACAAAGAACAGAAATAAATTCTATTCAACGACGATTGGTTTTGTTTGTTAAACACCAGTTAAAACAATCTGCATAGGTGACGCGATCTAGCCCATCTGACTGGATGGGGTATAAAACCTGTAAATGTATTTCTATAATGATTTACAGTCTGAACGCTCGGTTACTACCGATTAGTGTCTCAGTTATTTCTCACTGCGGAGCATCCTTGTTTTTTCATATAAAGTTTTTGTTCCGTATATAACCCAAATCACAACAAATCCCCACCACAAGGCAAAAAACCAATCGTTTTTTATTGTTCCATTCCATTCTAACCATTCAAATACAAATCCTTCCATAAATAAGTCAAAAGAAAGTAAAACGAAAAATCCGAAAATCCAAATTAGGAAAAAATAAAAAGGTTTCACATTTTCACTCCCGAGTGATTAAAAACAGTGAATTACTCTTCCTTGTAATCCTCTTCGAGAATTCCTTTTTCTTTTAAGGTCTTTGTAAGTTTTTCCACACGAATAAATGCCACGAGTCCAAAAATAAATCCCATTACTGCTAATCCTTCCATAATTCTCTCCTTTTAAATCACTATTTTGTTCTAATCTAACGTGTTCGACTGGGGACAACCGAGGGGGGTTTTATCAAATTCACGGTAATAATTACTACCAATCAACTTCATTTTCACTTCCGTAATGATATCCCGTTTTTGAATAAAGAAGTTTCGAAGATGGTGTTAGGTGAAGAGTTTTGCTAGGAAAAAACAACTCGCTATTGAAGATATATTGATAACTGCCCTGATAAAGAAACCGAAACTGTTGTAACTAATATCTAAAGATTTGGAGATGTTCATAAAAACTCCCATCATGACAAACCAAATTGTAAGAAAGTTCTGCCAACCCAAACCCAACAACCCCATTGCTAAATCATGGAGTGAACCCGTTGTTCCAAAAGTAACAATCGACGAAATTAATTTAGGTAGATATCTATTAAGTGGTAAGTAGATATATTTAGACAGATAGAACCCCCAGATTGGGTTCCAGCATTTCCAAAACAATACATTGTTTTCTGCACCAAATGAGTTTTGAAGGTTTTTTAATAATGATCCTTTAGCGCCAAGGGGTATCCCATTTCTTTTTAAGACGTATTCAGACAATGTCATGCTTTGAATTCTCGGTTTAAACTTACCTAAAAATTACAGAGTGTTTTACACCAGTCAATTAGCTTTCGAGGGATTGTTGTTTCGTATCTTTTTTCTTTGCCCATTTTGCGATTAAAACCCAAGAATATGCTGTCACAGCAATCGTCAGAATTAACCAAATGTAAAAATTTATTTCCATAATTATCTCCTGTTAACTTACTGTTGTGGATAACTCCACTGTGATTGATTTAAATTGGTTGTATCTGCTTCTTTACTTTTCGTTTTTAGAAACTTCTAACCAAGTTGCAATCCATAGAACTGAATAAAGAGGAAGGATATGTTCCAATCCAAACCATTCATAAAATATCTTTATTGGTACTGTCCCTAAAACAAGAACTCCTTGAATTAATACAAGTGTTTTTATTGATATATTAAATTTCATCTGCAGTACTCAAAAAATGGTACATCCAAATCTACTCAACAGTAACCGATTTTGCTAAATTCCTTGGTTGATCCACATCGGTTCCTTTCAGCAACGCCACGTGATATGACAACATCTGCAATGGCAGGGTATATATAATTGCCTCAAGACTTTTAGGCACAGGAGGCATGTCGATGACAGTAATTCCTTCTTCATTGCTAAAGTTCGCATTGCAGTCAGCAAATACAAATAATTGACCGCCACGGGCCCTTACCTCATGAAGATTAGATTTGAGCTTGTCGAGCAATTCATTGTTTGGAGCAACCGTTACTACCGGCATATCTTCATCAACCAGTGCCAGAGGTCCGTGCTTTAGCTCTCCGGAAGGATAGGCTTCAGCATGAATATAAGAAATCTCTTTAAGCTTCAGCGCCCCTTCAAGCGCAATAGGGTAGTGCTCGCCGCGGCCTAAGAATAAAGCATGATGCTTGTTTGCAAACGCCTCAGCCATTTTTTCAATCACAGAATCCAGAGCCAATACCTTCTGACACAGGGCAGGTAGTTCGTGAAGGTTTTCCACCAACTGCTTTTCAAGCGCTGAATCAAGACCGGTGTGTCGTCCAAGAGAAAGAGTCAATAATTGCAGTGCCACTAGCTGCGTTGTAAACGCTTTAGTAGAGGCTACACCAATTTCCGGACCTGCCATTGTCATTAGGGATAGATCTGACTCTCTCACAAGAGAGCTGTTGGCAACATTACAGATAGCCACAAACCCAAGATACCCACTTTCTTTAGCCTTGCGAAGCGCGGCCAATGTGTCTGCTGTTTCTCCAGACTGAGAGATAGTTACAAACAAAGTACCTGCAGGTACTGCCACTTTTCGGTAACGGTATTCGCTCGCCACTTCAACCTGACAAGGAACGCCCGCCATATCTTCGAGCCAGTATTTGGCGACCAATCCGGAATGAAAACTAGTCCCACAGGCAATAATATGGATGTTCTTTGTTTGAGCAAACAGTGCTTCGGCCTGATGACCAAAAATAGCTTCATGAATATGGTCAGAACCAATACGACCTGCAAAGGTATCGGCCAAGACAGTTGCTTGCTCAAACATTTCTTTTTGCATGAAATGCCGATATTGGCCTTTTTCTGCACGGTGATCAGTATCATCTAACTGATGTACTTCACGATCTACACCTTTTCCGTTGTCATCAAAAACAGCATACGTCTCACTGGACAACTCGACGATATCGCCTTCTTCTAAATAGATGAAGCGGTCTGTTACCTGGCGCAAAGCCATCTGATCAGACGCAATAAAGTGCTCATCCATCCCCACACCTACAACAAGAGGACTTCCACTACGAGCACCGATGATTAAATTTGGATGATCTTGTGACATAACGCCCAAAGCATAGGCGCCATCTAAGCGAGCGATCGTTTTCATCACCGCTTGACGAAGGTCAGAGCTACTACCCAGATAGTAATGTACTAAATGCGCAATGACTTCACTGTCGGTATCAGACTCAATCGTATATCCGGCATGACGGACTTCTTCGCGCAGCGCGTCGTGATTTTCGATAATACCGTTATGAACAACTGAGATGCCAGCTGAAACATGTGGATGCGAGTTGATGCTACTTGGCTCACCATGCGTCGCCCAACGTGTGTGAGCAATACCGCTATTACCAACTGCAAAATCCGTTTTACATAGCGCCTTTAAGTCAGCTACTTTGCCAAAGGTTTTTCGCGTCTGTAAGACTTGGTCTGCGTCTAATATGGAGAGGCCCGCAGAGTCATAGCCCCGGTATTCAAGACGGCTAAGGCCTTCAATTAAAATTTTATACACATTCCTCTGGCAAACTGCACCGACAATTCCACACATAAATCAAACTTCCTTTTTAGTCGGCCGCTTCCAGCCCTTTATATTTCTCTGTTTTGCTCGACCGACAGCTAAGCTGTCGCTTGGAACTTCAGTCGTGACGGTAGACCCTGCAGCTATAAAGCCACCTTTATCAACTTTAATGGGTGCCACTAATGTGCTGTTGGATCCCACAAATACACCATCGCCCAAATCTGTTTTATGCTTGCTGACGCCATCGTAATTACACGTAATTGTACCGGCACCAATATTCACATTTTCACCAAGTTGGGCGTCTCCAACGTAACTTAGATGGTTAATCTTGCTACCCTTACCCACTAACGTTTTTTTAGTTTCAACAAAATTTCCAACCTTGGTATCGCTTTCCATCTTAGTACCCGGGCGCAGACGCGCAAAGGGCCCAACCACGGCACGATCACCCACGACTGACGATTCAATAATTGTATTGGGTAAGATTGAAACGCCATCGCCAATGGTGCTATCACTGATCTGACAGTTAGCGCCAATAGATACATTACTGCCAATAGTTACACTGCCGTTAAAGACACAATTAATGTCGATAAAGTTATCCGTACCCGCACTCAATTCACCGCGTTGATCAAACCGCGCAGGATCAGCAAGACTAGTCCCAGATTCCATGAGTACTTCCGCCAACTGGCGTTGGTGTGCCCGCTCTAATTGACTGAGTTGAACTCGATTATTCACGCCCTCTACCTCTGTTGCTGATTCAGGGTTAACACTGATGATCTCTACACCAGCCTCTCTCGCGATAGCGACTAAATCAGTCAGATAATACTCCCCTTGAGCATTATTGTTTGTGATTTTGGGTAGCCAGTCGCTCAGCTGGCTTGACTGCAAGGCCAGTACGCCTGTGTTTACCTCAGTAATTTTTAGCTGCTCAACTGAGGCATCCTTTTGTTCGATAATTTCGGTAATATCGCCGCTAGTATTGCGGACTATGCGCCCATAGCCAGTGGGTTGATCTAAATTAATAGTCAACAGACCCATTGTACTCTCGGTAACTACAGCCAGAATTTTCTGGATAGTAGCAGGGCGAATAAGCGGCACATCGCCATACAAAACGATAACCACAGCGTCGCTACAAAGCTCAGGAACCGCCATGTGCACGGCATGGCCAGTACCAAGCTGTTCCTTTTGTTGAGTAAAGATAGTCGTAGGGCTTTTAAATTGCTGTTCTACTTGTTCAGCGCCATGCCCGGTGACAATAATTTTTTTGGCCTTACCAAGACTTTCTACTGCTGCTACCACATGGCCCAGCATGGAACGGCCTGACAATTTATGCAGTACTTTTGGCAGGGCGGAGCGCATGCGAGTGCCTTTGCCTGCAGCAAGAATAACAAAATTCACTTTAGTCATTATGAAATGTCTCGTTGTACGAGGTTATATATACTTTTAAGGTACTTGGAATAGAGCCACAACTCAAGACCATTATGCGTTTGGCGATTAAACCGCAGTAGTCAATCTGACTATTTTAGACAAAAAAAAGAGTAGCTACGCCACTCTTTTTACACGGCTTACTCATTCCTGCCTTCAGCCGCCAAGCTTCTTACGCAAGGTCTGTACAGTACGTAACTGTGCAGTGGCTTCCGCCAGCATAGATGCTGCTTTGGAGTACTCAATTTCACTACTCTGGTTAGCAATTGCTTGTTCGGCTGTCTTCATTGCCTCAGCTGCCGCTGCCTCGTCAATGTCTCCAGCACGCACCGCCGTATCAGCAAGAATCGCTATGCTGCCTGGCTGTACTTCTAGATAGCCACCGGAAAGATAATAAACCTCTTCTTCGCCATTTTCTTTGACTAGGCGCACCGGCCCAGGTCGCAAATCACTTAATAATGGAGCATGGCCAGGAGTAATACCGAGCTCGCCCAAAGAGCCTGTAGCGACAATCATCTCTACAGAGCCTGAGAATAAGGATTCATCCGCACTTACAATGTCACAGTGAACTGTTATAGCCATTTCTTTATTGCCTTTGCTTGCTGCAATTTATAAGTTTTTCGCTTTTTCTACTGCTTCGTCGATAGAACCAACCATGTAGAACGCCTGCTCTGGCAGTTCATCATACTGGCCGTCCAAGATACCTTGGAAACCAGCAATCGTGTCTTTAAGAGATACGTACTTACCAGGTGAACCAGTAAAGATTTCGGCAACATGGAAAGGCTGTGACAAAAAGCGCTCGATCTTACGTGCTCGGGCAACAGCCATCTTATCTTCTTCCGATAGCTCATCCATTCCCAGAATCGCAATAATATCTTTCAATTCTTTGTATCGCTGTAAAACCGTCTGCACACCACGAGCAACTGCGTAATGCTCTGCACCAATAATCAACGGATCAAGCTGACGAGATGTTGAATCTAGTGGGTCTACCGCAGGGTAAATTCCCTTAGAGGCGATATCACGACTCAGTACAACAGTAGAATCCAAGTGAGCAAATGTAGTTGCTGGAGACGGATCAGTTAAGTCATCTGCTGGTACATATACCGCCTGAACCGAAGTAATCGAGCCAGTCTTAGTAGAAGTAATCCGCTCTTGAAGAACACCCATTTCTTCCGCTAACGTGGGCTGGTAGCCTACCGCTGAAGGCATACGGCCTAACAGTGCAGAAACCTCGGTACCTGCAAGCGTGTAACGATAGATATTATCAACAAACAATAAAACATCTTTCCCTTCATCACGGAATTTTTCTGCCATCGTCAAACCGGTTAGGGCGACTCGCAGTCTGTTCCCTGGAGGCTCATTCATCTGGCCATAAACCATGGCAACTTTTGATTCACTTGGGGTCTCGATGTTAACAACACCAGACTCCTGCATCTCGTAATAAAAATCGTTACCTTCACGAGTCCGCTCACCAACACCCGCAAACACAGACAATCCACTATGCTCTGTCGCAATGTTGTTAATGAGTTCCATCATGTTCACAGTCTTACCAACACCAGCACCGCCGAACAAGCCTACCTTACCGCCTTTGGCGAAAGGACAAACCAAATCGATAACCTTAATGCCGGTTTCTAGCAGGTCATCAGAAGCCGCAAGATCTTCATAAGCGGGTGGCTTTCGGTGAATGGCCATGCGCTCTTTCTCACCGATAGGGCCCTTTTCATCAATGGGGTTACCAAGAACATCCATGATACGCCCCAAAGTCTCAATCCCCACTGGAACTGAAATTGGTGCGGCGGTGTTATTAACACCCAAACCACGGCTAATGCCTTCTGAGGAACCCATAGCGATTGCTCGCACTACGCCATCACCCAACTGCTGCTGCACTTCAAGGGTTAGCCCCTTGTCGTCCACTACTAGGGCGTCATAGACGTTGGGTACCTGATCGCGGGGAAATTCCACATCAATCACGGCGCCAATAATTTGTACAATACGTCCACTACTCATGTCCGGTTCCTCTTAACTAAACCTTTAAAATTCGTTGGGCTTTAAACAGCAGCTGCGCCACTTACAATTTCTGACAGCTCTTGTGTAATCGCTGCCTGGCGTGCTTTGTTGTAAAGCAGTTGTAATTCATCAATCATGTCACCGGCGTTATCGGTGGCGTTTTTCATTGCTAGCATTCTTGCTGCCTGTTCACAGGCTTTGTTTTCCACAACACCCTGATAAACTTGTGATTCGATATAACGAATCAACAGACCATCAAGTAATTCTTTAGCATCGGGCTCATAAATATAATCCCAGTGGTGATTAAGGCGGTCGTCTGCCGTCGACGCTAATGGCAATAACTGATCTACGGACGGGGACTGTGTCATGGTATTAACAAACTCATTGCTAACCACAAAGAGTTTATCAATGCGGCCTTGATCAAACGAGTCCAACATAACCTTCACACCACCGATCAAATCAGCTGCGTTAGGCTCATCACCTACATCTTTAACCGCCGCAACAACATTACCGCCCACAGAGCCAAAGAAGCTAGCCGCTTTGTTGCCAACAACACAAATATCAACTTCAACGCCTTGATCAGACCAGGCTTTGATCGACTTAAGCGCTGCCTTGAATAAATTAATATTCAAGCCACCACACAACCCTCGATCTGTTGAAATAACCACATAAGCAACACGCTTAACCTCACGCTCAGTCAGATACGGATGCTTGTACTCGGAAACCGCATTAGCAATATGGCCAACCACGTCACGGATCCGCTGAGCATAGGGCTTCCCTAATGCCATGCGTTCCTGAGCGCGACGCATCTTACTCGCAGCAACCATTTCCATGGCGCTGGTGATCTTTTGCGTGCTGCCAATACTAGCAATTTTCGTCTTAACTTCTTTTCCGATTGCCATGTCTTATGCCTGTCCGATTACTCTGGCTTACCAGGTTTGAGTTGCAACAAAGTTTTCTAAAGCAGCCTTGATCCCAGCTCCAATATCATTGTTGTAGTCACCTGACTTATTAATAGTATCCATCATCTCGCCATGCTCGGCCTTCATATAAGAAAGCAGCGCCGATTCAAAATCACCAATTTTGTTGACCTCAACCGACTGAAGGAAACCGTTGTCCGCCGCATAAACCATCACGCCCATCTCAGCAATGCTCTGAGGGGTATACTGCTTCTGCTTCATAAGCTCCGTTACACGCTCACCATGATCCAACTGGGCTTTAGTCGCATCATCCAAATCTGATGCAAACTGCGAGAACGCCGCAAGCTCACGATACTGTGCTAAAGCGGTTCGGATTCCACCTGAGAGCTTCTTAATGATCTTAGTCTGCGCCGCACCACCCACTCGAGATACAGAAATACCTGCGTTCATCGCGGGTCGAATACCGGCGTTAAACATGTCAGCTTCTAAGAAAATCTGTCCATCAGTGATCGAAATTACGTTAGTCGGAACGAATGCGGACACATCACCAGCCTGAGTCTCAATGACGGGCAGGGCAGTCAATGACCCTGTCTGGCCTTTGACTTCACCATTGGTGAACTTTTCCACGTAATCCGCATTCACTCTTGCTGCCCGCTCTAGCAGACGGGAGTGAAGATAGAAAACATCTCCAGGGTAGGCTTCTCGGCCCGGTGGTCGCTTAAGAAGAAGCGAAATCTGACGATAAGCCCAAGCTTGCTTGGTCAAATCATCATAGATAATCAGTGCGTCTTGACCACGGTCACGATAATACTCACCCATAGAACAACCAGCGAAGGGCGCCAAGAACTGCATGGCTGCTGGATCTGAAGCGGTGGCAGCAACAACAATTGTATGCTCCATCGCGCCATGCTCTTCCAGCTTACGCACAACAGCGGCAACAGAAGCGGCTTTTTGACCAATGGCCACATAGATACATTTAATACCCGAGCCTTTCTGGTTAATGATGGCATCAACCGCAATAGCAGACTTGCCAATCTGGCGATCACCAATAATCAACTCTCGCTGACCGCGCCCGATAGGCACCATGGTATCTACTGCTTTCAACCCAATTTGGACGGGTTGATCGACTGACTGTCGCTCAATAACGCCAGGAGCAACTTTTTCTACTGCATCGGTAAGAGCGGCATTCACCGGCCCTTTACCATCAATAGGGTTACCCAGAGCATCAACAACACGACCCTCTAATTCTGGTCCTACCGGAACTTCCAAAACACGTCCGGTGCATCGGGCTTTCTGGCCTTCTGCTAGGGTTTGGTAGTCACCTAACACCACGGCGCCGACAGAGTCGCGCTCAAGGTTAAGTGCCATACCGTAAATTCCGCCATCGAATTCAATCATTTCGCCATACATTACGTCGGCTAGACCGTGTATACGAATGATTCCGTCCGATACGGAAACAATGGTGCCCTCATTTTGGGCTTCTGATGAAACATCAAGGTTGTCAATACGACTCTTGATAATTTCACTGATCTCTGATGGATTCAGTTGCTGCATGCTTAGGCCTCAATCCTTAGGAATTTAGTGACTCGGCGAGTTTGGTCAAACGACCGCGAATGGAACCGTCTATAACGGTGTCCCCGGCACGGATAACCGCACCACCCAACAGGCTCTTGTCTAAACTAACCTGCATATTTACTTTACGTTGTAACTTTATGCTTAGTGCTTCGGATAACATCTTTTGTTGCTCTGCATCCAACGGCTGTGCTGACACAACATCTACATCGACCGCTTTCTCTCGGTTCGCCTTCATAATTTCAAACTGATAAGAAATTTGTGGTAGCAAAGTTAACCGTCTGTTCTCGGACAAAATAACAATAAAGTTTCGTCCGGTAGCATCAAGAACATCACCACAAAGATCAATAATGGTTGCTGCTTGATGCGCAGGAGTAGAGCTTGGAGATGCCAATAATTTCACTACCGCCGCATGCTGAGTAACTGCTGCTGAAGTAGAAAGACTATCAGCCCAACCTTTAAGATCCGACGCGCCAACAGCAAACTCAAAGGCTGCCTTAGCGTACGGTCTTGCTAGCGTGCTCAATTCTGCCATGATAAACCTCTATTAAAGCTGCGACGCTAAATTGTCGACTAGCGCGCGGTTAGCTTTATCATCTATGGACGCTTCAAGAACCTTCTCCGCGCCCGCTAAAGCTAATCCCGCCACTGAAGCGCGAAGCTCTTCTTTAGCTCGATTAATCTCTTGTTCGATTTCTGCTTCAGCAGCAACCTTCAAACGATCGCCTTCGGTAATCGCCTGCTGCTTAGCTTCTTCTACAATTTGATTTGCTCGCTTATTTGCCTGATCAACGATGCCTGCAGCTTCCTGCTTAGCTTCCTTCATCTGGTCAGTTGCCTTGTCCTGCGCAGCCT
>OJEJ01000496.1_pt1 | contig 11580 bp, 10 predicted proteins | sample 1593271 | NCBI WGS metagenome assembly OJEJ01 (sample SAMN05416877, study PRJEB24817) | seawater metagenome | isolation source: Sea water | place: Canada:Atlantic | collected 2013-11
ATCAAATGTTTAAGGGATCAGACTACGCTCATTTGATGATTCCATTTGAGGGCTACTACCAGTACCAGCCTGAGTCTGCACCTAAATAGAGGGTTCAAACAGGTTTCAGTATTTCGTGTGAGTTTGGATGGTTACACCCTGCGTTAGACTATGATAAGGTTTCGCTAAATTTAGAGCTTCGCTACATGGTTGCCCTAACTATTCGAAACTAACTATCTAGCGCAGGTATTGAAGCCATGGATTCACCGCAAACACATACTCCTCCACACAACGAAAAAACCATCATGGGGCATCCTCGTGGCTTGGTTATTCTATTTTTAACTGAAATGTGGGAGCGCTTTTCCTATTACGGCATGCGTGGCCTGTTAGTTGTGTATCTCACTCAGCATTTTCTTTTTTCTGATGAACGCTCAAGCCTTCTCTATGGTGCATACACGGCTCTGGTTTATGTAATGACCATTATTGGTGGGTCGCTTGCAGATCGCTATCTCGGGGCCCGAAAAGCGGTGACTTTTGGCGCTATTTTATTAACCTTGGGTCACTTTGGCATGACCTTTGAGGGCAGTGGTTCTAAGCAGTTGCTGGAGTATAACGACACTCAATACCAAATTAGTCTTGATGCTCGCGGTGGTGATGCAAAACAGTTGATTATTTCCGATTCAGGAACATCCTATGTCACGTTTACTGAAACTGACATGTTGATTACAGAGCCTGAGGCTGTTGACTTACCAGCGGTTATTCCCAGAGACCAGTTCACGATGAGCGTAGAGACGGAGGAGGAATATTTAATGATGTTGTATTTGTCTCTGGCCTTGCTAATCGCCGGGGTTGGTTTTTTGAAAGCCAACATTTCAACCATTGTAGGCTCCCTTTATGGTTTCGGTGATTCACGGCGGGATTCTGGTTTTACAATCTTCTATATGGGCATCAACATGGGCGCGTTTTTAGCGTCAATTTTCTGTGGTTATCTGGGTATTGTGCACGGTTGGAAGTATGGTTTCGGTCTTGCGGGGATAGGGATGCTAATCGGTTTGGTGGTGTTTTTGTCCTGTCAGAGTTGGTTGGAAGGCAAAGCAGAGCCTCCGTCTGTCGAAAAGCTAAAAGAAAAAGTGTTCTTGTTCATCAACGTTGAGTGGATGTGCTATCTGGTTGGTTTGGCTATTATTGCCGTGTCGATGCTGCTGGTGATGAATGAAGAGCTAGTCGGTGGTATTTTGGGTCCTATCGGTATTCTCATGCTAGTGGGAATGGTGAGTTATTCGATGATCAAACTCCAAGGCGATGAACGCTCGCGCATGTTGGCCGCTATTTACTTTATCCTTGCTCAGATTCCTTTTTGGGCGCTGTTCGAGCAAGCCGGTTCCTCGCTAAACCTGCTTACGGCGCGTTTGGTTGACCGCACCATTTTTGGGTGGTCTGTCCCGGGCCCGGTGTTTCAGTCCCTGAATGCGGGGTATATCTTTATGTTTGCACCCCTAGTGGCATGGCTGTGGATTTGGCTTGCTAAGCGCGACTTAAACCCCTCAACACCGGTAAAATTTGCGCTGGGCGTTGCCATGGCGGGCCTTGGTTTCTTAGCGTTAGTGGCGGGCATGCAGGGTTCAGGCGACGTGGGGTTAACCCCAGTTATATTTATCTTTCTTATTTACTGGATTCACACCATGGGTGAGCTAATGGTATCGCCAGTTGGCTTGTCTGCGGTGACTAAGTTGGCGCCTGCGCGGATTGTCGGTATGACGATGGGTGCTTGGTTCCTTTACTCAGGATTATCCAACTTCCTCGCTGGCATTATTGCCCGTACCACTGGCGCTGAGACCATTGGTGGACAAATGACCAATGTGGCGGCGGCAAAAGCCGGATACATAGAGGTCTATACGCAGGTTGGCTTCATTGCACTTGGTATCTCTGTATTGATGTTATTAGTGTCGCCTGTGATCACCAGAATGATGCATGGGGCGGACTAGTAATGGGGGGCATTATGAAAGGTAAAATTATTACTTCTATTGTGCTGGCACTGTTACTAAGTGCCTGTGGCGACAATGTAACAGGCGATGCTGAGATCAAAGAGACAGCAAAGCAGTTTGTAGCAAGAATACAAGTCGAAGGAGCGGTGCTTGATGAAGAGTCAAGTGCAGCGCAATGGGTCCGCAATACTTACATTACCCCTGACACGGCTATTTTAGCCACCAAGGCTGGGGAAAGGTCTCTGGCCTTTCAAAGCAGTATGGTCAAACAGGCCCAACAATTCCGTGGCACTGAAATGGACCTGGACACTGAACGTGCCATTGAATTGATGTTGCGCGGGTCTGCAGCGCCGGCGCCCAACGATGCGGCTTTACGGTCTGAACTTTCGGCAATTTTGACCGAGATGGAAGGTCAGTATGGGGCTGGAAAATATTGTAATGCTGAAGGCCAGTGTCGAGAGTTACAAGAATTGGAGTCGGTGTTGGCTCAGTCACGAGACTATGATGAATTACTTGATGTTTGGCAGGGCTGGCGTCAGGTGTCGCCTCCGTACCGCAAGGAGTATCAACGGTTTGTAGAGATTGGTAATCAGGGTGCCCAAGACTTTGGCTACAACAACTTGGCCGACCTATGGCAGGGCGGTTACGATATGGAAAGTGATGTTTTTGTCGACGAATCACGGCGCCTATGGGACGAAGTGAAACCCTTCTATGACGAACTTCACTGCTATGTTCGGGGTCGTTTGAGCGAAACATACGGCGCTGAAAAAGTTCCTAATCAAGGTCTTATTCCTGCACATTTGTTGGGTAATATGTGGTCGCAAACTTGGGACAATATTTATGACATTGCGGAGCCCTACAGCGGCGTGGCATCCCTTGATGTGACTGCGGCTTTAGTGGAGCAGGGATATGATGAACTGCAAATGACCCAAACTGCGGAAGCCTTTTTTACCTCTCTCGGACTACCGTCACTGCCTGACAGCTTTTATAAGAATTCTATGATTAAAAAACCACGCGATCGCAACGTAGTTTGCCATGCTAGTGCCTGGGATATTGATAATGGTAATGACCCACGTATCAAACAATGTGTAGAGATTAATGAAGAACAGTTCGGGACGCTACATCATGAATTGGGGCATATTTACTATTTTCTGATGTACAAAGACCAACCCTCGGTGTTTAAGGGCGGTGCACACGATGGTTTTCATGAGGCTATTGGCGATACTATCCAGCTTTCAATGACATCGGCTTATCTCAAGAAAAAGGGTTTGATTGGCGAGACAGTAGAAAGCTATGAGGCGACCATTAACAGGCAGATGAAAATGGCCCTGCAAAAGATAGCCTTCCTACCCTTTGGTAAAATGATTGACGAATGGCGTTGGCAGGTGTTCTCCGGTGAGATAGCGCCGGAAGACTATAACGCAGGCTGGTGGCGGTTGCGTCAGGAGTACCAGGGCATTGCACCTCCCATAGCGCGTTCTGAAGCTGACTTTGACGCGGGTGCGAAGTACCATATTCCCGGCAATACCCCCTATACGCGTTATTTCTTGTCATTTATTATGCAGTTTCAATTCCATAAGGCGCTGTGTGATGCCGCCGGATTTGAGGGACCATTGCATGAATGTTCAATTTATGGCAACAAAGTAGCCGGCAAGAAGCTCGGTGACATGTTGGCGATGGGGCAGAGTAAGCCCTGGCCGGAGGCTATGCAGGCCATGACGGGTCAGCGTGGCATGGATGGCAGCGCGATTATCGATTACTTCGCTCCGCTAAACACCTGGTTAAAGGATAAAAATAAAGGCCAAGCGTGTGGCTGGTAAGTGACTAGTAGCGGTAATTAGAAAACGCCCGGGACACTTTGTTTTGGGCGTTTTTGGTTGGCGGACTAATCGCTTAGATCCTTATTTGAGGAGGGTGCAAGGTCGCGCAAAATCTCTTCGGTGCTACCTCCAATTGCGTTGACCCTGACTTCTCGATCGATGCGCTTCACAGATTCGCCTCGCATATATCCAGCTCCTCCGAGGATTTACATAGACTCTCGAGCGACGAACTCCATTGTTAGTGGCGCCTGCATTTTTAAAAGGGCAGCGTCAGCTGCAGTTTCCTCGCCAGCCTGCAGTCTAGCCGCTATCTGAGCAACTAATTAGACCCTATAGTCAATATTACATTATTCCAGAAAACTGTATTCGTGATAATATCCGAGCCCGGAGATTGGCGGTTGTATCGCCCTCAATAATAAATTAGCATAAAGGCTGTCAATTTATTAGATTCTTAGAGTTTTGTTTGTACAGCTGAGATGACAATTAATCTATAGCGTTAGTCAGAGCGCTTATATCCACCTAAAAAAGGAAAGTTCTATGCCACAAATGATTAAGAAAACTGAAATTGAGCAGTATATTGGCCACGTTTGTGAACCCACGCCGTGGTTTGAAGTGACCCAAGAACAGGTTAATGAATTTGCTGAATGTACACTTGATCGACAATTTATACACATCGATCCAGTCGCGGCGGCTAATACACCTTTTGGTGGCACTATTGCCCACGGGTTCTTGACGCTGTCTATGCTGTCCTACTTCTCTGAGAGCTACAATCTTCTCATCGAAGGCATTTATATGGGTGTGAATAAAGGTTTTGATAAGGTGCGCTTTGTGGCTCCCGTTCGTGTTGGCAGCAAGATACGTTGCCATGCCACAGTCATGGAGATTACAGAAAAACGTCCCGGTCAGTATGATTTTAAAATGGAAATTACGGTAGAGATTGAAGGCGGAGATAAGCCAGCATTGGTAGCTGAGTGGTTAAGTGTCCAAATGGCTAAGTAGTTTCACAAACAAATTGAGTATTATGAGGTAGGTAATGAGTATTAATTTTGAAGGACAAGTAGCAATTGTCACCGGTGCCGGAAATGGTCTGGGACGTTCACATGCACTGGCATTGGCAGAGCGTGGAGCCAAGGTCGTGGTTAATGATCTTGGTGGGGCTCGTGATGGAACTGGTGCTTCTTCGGATGCGGCCATGGAAGTCGTTGGTTTGATTGAAGCGGCGGGTGGAGAAGCTTTCGCTCACGGCGCTAATGTGGCTAACTTTGACGAAGTTGAAGATATGGTCAAACAAGCGATGGATAAGTGGGGTCGCGTCGATATTCTCATTAACAATGCCGGTATTTTACGTGATAAGTCATTCAGTAAAATGGACCTCGCAGATTTCCGATTGGTCATGGATGTTCATGTGATGGGGTCTGTCAATTGTACCAAAGCCGTTTGGGAGATCATGCGTGAGCAGAATTATGGTCGTATTGTCATGACAACCTCTGCCAGTGGTATGTATGGTAACTTTGGTCAAACTAACTATGGTGCTGCAAAAATGGCCGTGCTTGGTTTTATGAATACCTTGGTGCTGGAAGGTGGCAAAAATAATATTCATGTCAATGCATTGGCCCCAACGGCTGGTACACGCATGACTGAAGACCTACTGCCTGGTGCCGTGTTGGATTTGATGACCGCGGAATCTGTCTCAGCCGGTGCACTTGTTCTCTGTGATGAGAAAGCACCGACACGCACTATTCTTTGTGCAGGGGCCGGCGGCTATGCCACGGCAAGTATGTACGAGACAGATGGTATTTTCATGCCAGTAGAGAGCCAAAATCCGGACGCTATTGTTGCTAAGTGGGATGAGCTTTCTGACAACACAAATCATCAAGCGTTAGAGTCGGGTAGTAAGCAGACTGAAAAGTTTGTTATGAAAGCCATGGCTGCTCTGCAGGCTTAGCGTCGAATTAATGTGGTTGAATGGTTATGCACGCCTTGATGGAAGGTGAGCGTCGTGGTGAAAAGTACGTCGTGATTACCATGGGTGTTGGCGGTGGTATGGGTGCGGCAGGACTTTTCGAGGTCGTTTAGTAACTAAGCTCGACGTAATAATAGTACCGCCTCATCTTAGATGGGGCGGTTTTTTTTTGAGGATGCGCTCAATTTGTGCGCTTGGGTATGGCGCCTGAATTTAGCTACTTTAAGGTTATTGAAATGAATGAATTTTTAGGCAAAGTTGCTGTGATTACCGGTGCCGGTTCTGGTATAGGTCGCGCTCTGGCAGTTAGCCTTGCTCAACAGGGATGCAATTTAGCCCTTGCTGATATTAATACAGAGTCACTTGAGCAGACTCAAGTAATTCTGGACAGCGATCTTTTTGATGGTAGCGTCCAGGTCACCCTGCATACTGTTGATGTCAGCCAGTGGTCTGATGTTCAGGCACTTGCGGAGAGTGTTAAAGAACAGCATGGTCGAGTGAATTTACTGATTAATAATGCCGGTGTGGGGTTGGGGTCATTGTTTAAAGATGCCAGTCTTGATGATATGCGCTGGGTTATGGATATCAACTATTGGGGAGTGGTCTACGGCTGCAAAGCGTTTTTGCCACTGATTAAAAAGACCGGTGGAAGCACCATTGTGAATGTATCGAGTGTGTTCGGATTAGTGACCGTGCCAATGAGCACGGCCTACTGTTCATCTAAGTTTGCGGTGCGAGGGTTTAGCGATGCTCTGCGTCACGAGGTCGGTTACATGGGTAGCGATATCAAGGTTGCCTGTGCTTTTCCCTCGGGCATCAAGACTGCCATTGCACAGAACTCAAAAGTGACTCTGCATACCAAAAGTAAGACGAGTGTTGAGCAGCAAAAAGCCAATATGGAAGCGCACTTTTTGACCACCCCTGAGCAGGCAGCGACGGATATATTGAATGGGGTTCGCAAGGGTAAGTCACGAATTAAAGTGGGCAAAGGATCGACATTGATGGACCTAGCGAGTCGACTATTTCCGGTTAACTATATACGCTTCTTCAAGTAAAATTTGGCCATGGGTCAAGGCGAATACATTATTTTCTATAGGTTTGGAGTCGCATATGACAAAAACATCCGATAGCTATGACATAGCGAAAATTGTCGCTGATGCCCCATGGTTTCAGAATATTCCCAAAGAGGGGCGTGAGAAGCTGATTCAGGCATCGCACATTAAGCATTTTACTGCACGCCAATATCTCTATCAGGTGGGTGAGACCACAGCCAGTATTTACTGCTTATTATCGGGACGACTGCGAATTTCCATGACCAGTGAACTGGGTCAAGCATTTGCGGTAACTGATTTAGAACCCCCCAATTGGTTGGGCGATTTTTCGTTATTACCGGAAGAGAGTCGAATCCAAGAAGCACAGATTCAAGTCGCTGCGGACATTTTGCTTATTCCACGATCCGCCGTGCTTGAAGTAGGTGACAAATATCCAGTGTTGTACCGCAATCTGTTTGTAGATGCCGGGCAACGAAGTCGAAAAATGTATGAATTGATGGCAGCCATAATGTTTTATCCGTTGCGAGCGCGGTTGGCAGCGCGCTTGATTAATCTGCTCACCCAGCATGGGGTTGTCGTTGACAATGGTGTCCGCCTGGCGATAAAACTCAGCCAAAATGACTTTGCCAGTCTCTGTTTAGGATCGCGGCAAAGAGTTAATAAAATATTTAGAGAGTGGACCGAGCAGGGCATTTTAGCCATGCAGGGCGACTACTATGTAATTTTTGATTTAGATGCGCTTAAAGCGGAAATAAACGTCCAAGAGCTTTAAGCGTATTACATTACGACATTAGCAATGCCATAGTCGTGGCTAACTAGTCGAATCTTAGTTTATCCCTAATTGCCTGAGGCTCCCTGCTATGCCAAGTAATATTAAAGCTCTTAAAGTCATACTTATTTCTGCCGTCGTACTCTTATTGGGGGGCTGCGAATCAGACCTTGAGCAGTCCAACAAGGGCCAGTCCGACGCCAGTTCTTATATCATCGCTAGTAACCAGCGCATGGCTGAGAGTTTAGATTTTACTGATCAGCAAGATTCTGCCAATGCCCAGAGAGGTTTGGTTGCCCGTGCACCTGATAATGATGACTTTAATATTGTCTTGCCCTGAATTCATAAAAGTCATGGCAAACTCGTTTTAATAATGCGGATTAATATGTGTATGGTGACTACCTAGAAAACGACTTTAGTCAACTGTCGCTCATGGTATATACTCGTCCAATGGACTGTTCCTTGACTCAAATTTAGAATTAGAGCTAAAAAGCGTGGCTAAATGTAGGTAGTCAAACGCTCCTGAATCTTGATTGACAGCGTGTAAAGACAAATAGCTAAGGATGGTTATGGGTTATGCAGCATTTTATTAATGAGCTCCGTCGGCGCAAGGTCATAGGAGCGGCTGGTGTGTATGCTGGACTTAGCTGGCTAATCATTCAGTTAGGTATTGCTCTAGAGACATCCCTCAATTTACCTACTTGGTTTGATACTTTCGTTACGACGTTCGTCTTAGTCGGATTTCCAATTGCTATGATCTTTACTTGGATTTTTGATGTAACCGCCGAGGGTATTCGGCGGACACCTGAGCTCGCTGACGGAGACGATGGGGCTAGTGAATTGGGTAAATCGTCAGGGCTACTTGTTCTAGTTGGTCTTGCGGTGATTTTAATGTTGCTAGGCTGGCAAGTCTTAACTATTTCTCAGACCGACTCTATCAATCGGTCTGAGATTTCTCTACTAGAATCGATGCCTATTCAAAAGGCTGAAACCACCTTAGGCTTGTTGCCGAGTATAGCCGTGCTTGCGTTTGATGATTTTTCACAAGGTAAAGATCAGGGGTATTTCGCTGACGGTATTTCAGAAGACCTGCTCAATATACTGGCTAAAACTGACGGCTTGAAGGTCACCTCACGTACCTCATCGTTCTCGTTCAAAGGTAAAAATATGCCAGTTTCTGAAATTGGTAAGGCACTGAATGTAGCCAATGTACTGGAGGGATCGATACGTAAGGCTGGGAATATACTGCGTATCAACGCGCAGCTAATTAAAACTACAAACGATGAGCATATTTGGTCTGAAAGCTATAAGCGTACACTGACAATCGATAATATTTTTGATATTCAAGATGAAATCTCTAGGTCCATTGCGAAAGAACTCAAAGTTAAATTAAATGTCACTGCCAGCGGACAGACTAAGCAACCAAGCTCTCTGTTGGCTTATGAACTTTATTTGCACGCTAGAGAAAATATGCTGCAACGGCAGCCAGCGACGTTAGAAAAAGCGATCAATGGTTTTAATAAAGCGATTGACCTTGATCCAACATTTGCCGCTGCATACTCAGGATTGGCAGACGCCCTTTTATTGAGTATTAGCTATAGCGGTTCAAATAAGGTTGACGCTATAGCTAACGCAAAGACTAATCTGTTCCGTGCAATTGAGTTGGCACCAAATTCGTTTGACAGCCTTATTGTCTCAGGGACGCTGGCATTTTTTGAGGAAGATTGGCCAAAGGTGATTAGATTCTCCAATCAAGCCTTAGCGATTAATCCAAATTCGTCCTATGCGCTCGTGAGGCTTGCCAATGGCTATGGATTTAATGGTCAACCTAAAGAGGCATTAGAGGCGCTGGAAAAGGCACAAGAACTTGATCCTTTGGATATGACGATCGTCAATAATCTTGCCCATCTGTACGTCCGTTTGGGGCAAAAGAACGCCGTTAAGCAGTTATATGCGGAGTATAGAAGTGTAAATCCGGATTTTAAGATCGAAGAGACAGCTTTTGCGGGATTCATGGATTTTTTCCAGGGGAACTATGCTGCGGCACACCTGCATTGGAGTAAGCGAGGAGAATCTATTTTTTCGGAAGAAATTGTTGATCTTTACCAAAATATTCAACTCCATAATTTTAATGGAGGGATGTGGATTAGTGCAGATACTAAGGCTAAATTACTAGTGGCAAAGGGCGATTTTGGCGGAGCAAAGGCATTACTTCCAAAAATCAATGATACTGATCTTCGCATCGAAGTAAGTTATCTCGCTGGAGATTTCGAGCAAGCCCAGAATTTTGCATCTGACCGTTTAGACGCTTATTTAGGAGTTTGGGCAAAACCCGGTATAGACTCTGTTGATAACTGGACTCTAATCTACAGTGTTATGAGAAAGTCGGATCAGACAGGCATAGATATCTTAGAGGGCAAGTTGGAGACTTTTTTTGATCAACTATCCCAAACTCACTTTAGCTATTCTGTTGGAATTATGGCTGCGGCAACTTTTTATGCCCTCAACGATAATGAATATGATGCATATCTCTGGTTGAACCGTTTTGTTGATCTAGGCCACTCTACGTATTTACTGATCGATCCGGCGTTTGATAAACTAAGAAACTCAGAAAAGTTTATTAACATCCAAAAGCGCAACGCTCAAAATGCTAGTCGTCACCGAGTTGCCATTCAGGCTCAGCTTGAGGATTTGGCTCGAGATTAGATTAATTATTTTAGTTGTTTTGTCTTGCAGCTATCCCCTGAGTGGCGTTTTGGTGTTTGTCAAACGCTCACAATTAGGTTGGTCGCGTCATAAAAAGTTTCATACAAGTCATAGATTAGCTTGGAAAAATGTTAGGTGGACAAACGAGGCGCTGAAACTTTTATGCTGAGAGCCTGTTTTTCTCTATTACTGAACTTAGCGCAGGGCTATTGGTGTATACACGATTAAAGAAAACCGGCTAAAAGGACGCTGCAGGATATAAATTTTAGGCACTAGTGGCTTTTTCGTGAGGCTAACTTGCATGTTGATTTGGTAAAGGTAGACACGGTCACCAGTTATGTAATCGCTCAGTAATATAGGTTTAGAGCCTGCTCCGTGCAAGAGCAGACTCGTTTTTTTAATGAATGAATTTACTTTTGAAAGCTACAAATTATTAGCTCTGATCGGGGCAGTTCGGTGCGCAGCTCTTCATGATCTTAGGTTCGATGTTAGGACGAACGGTGATCGTTACGTTAGATAGAGTTCCTCCTGCTTTCATTGGCTCGTTAGCTTCGAATGTATAGATAATAGTATTTCCATCAGATCTAGCATCGGTAATAACTATCTCGATTTGCTGTGGTTCGTTGTCTCCGGTCCAGGTCAACATTGCGTTTGGGGGGGCAACTTTAAAGCTGTCAGCCCACATTGAGGCAAGCTGCTTTGCATTCAGATGCTTGTGCTCGCGGTAAGGCCCGTCTGTAGAGGCATAGATACCATGTGCCTGTGCCACTGACATCATAATGGTGTCGCTGTTAGGGACCTTAGCTTCGTCTGCGATGTGCACAAACTGCCAGACTTTAGGTTCGGATGCAGGTTCTGGATGGTCGTGAACATAAGCGCAGCCAGATGCTAGTGATGCAAGCAGTATAATATTAAAAATAGTTATTAGGTTTTTCATAAACATTTCCCTTGTTTTAGTAATATAGTCCGTTATTAGTACTACCGAATCATCTTAGTACGCGGGTGATACGCATACAACAACGAATAATGATTTTTTAATTCTGTGTGCTTACAGATAAAAAAATCAACCGCCAGTCTTAAAATAGGGTGGACGATTTTTTGATCTACTGGTGGGTGAAGTGGGTATTACTGACATCATTACTTCCGACCAATTATCGATTGAAGGGAGTACATTGAAGCTACTGGCGTTTTTCTCACTACTGGGTGAGTCTAATGATGACTTTACTATTGTCTTGCCTTGACGTGCTTTAGTTGAAAAGCGAGAGTTGACTACTGTCTGCTTTGGGCACGGTTGGTTTTTTCCGAC
>OJEJ01000499.1_pt1 | contig 11458 bp, 11 predicted proteins | sample 1593271 | NCBI WGS metagenome assembly OJEJ01 (sample SAMN05416877, study PRJEB24817) | seawater metagenome | isolation source: Sea water | place: Canada:Atlantic | collected 2013-11
GATCTACACGTAAGGAGTCGTCGGCAGCGTCAGATGTGTATAAGAGACAGTCTTATTGGAAACAATTTGACCATTCACCAATTGTGAAATGTGGAATAGACTTTTCTCCACAGGTTCAAAGACACCCATCCTTGACCAGACAATCTCTTTTGGGTCGTCCAACCCATTTTGTAGTGTTTGAAGAAGACCGTTCATAAATGTTCTGTCTTCTTCATCTGTCGCAATTGAACTTCTCATTTCATACTCCCATTACTTTCAATATTTGGGAGAAGAAGTATTTCCTCTCCCTACACTGTTATTAGACCCGTCTGGGTGAATGGCACTGGTCACAATGTGATGGAGTTTGATTTCTTAAATCTTATAAATTCCTAAGACCATGCTTTGCCATGTCTTATAATGTGTCTTATAATATCCTTATTAGAACATCTAAGGAGTTATGAGAATGGCAGTTGTAGCATATTGTCGGGTTTCCACTGGGGAACAATCACTAGAAGTCCAAGAGCAAATAGTCAGCAAATACGGGGCAGACAGAGTATTCGCAGAGAAGGTGTCTGGAACAACGCAAGACAGACCCAAACTAAAAGAGTGTCTAGCATATGTCCGTGAAGGTGATGTCCTTGTAGTGACGAAAATAGACCGTCTTGCGAGGTCTGTATCGCACCTTCACACCATCTACGATGACCTTGAGAAAAGAGGTGTGGGATTTGTGGTCATTCAGCAGAATATAGATACCACCACCAAAGAAGGTCGGTTGATGTTTAGTATTCTCGGCAGTCTTGCGCAGTTTGAAAACGAGTTACGAAAAGAGCGTTGTGAGGAAGGCAGACAAGCAGCACTCTCTCGTGGAGTTCGGTTTGGAGCACCCAAGAAGTTACGGACTAATCAAGTGGAAGAGATGCGTGAGAAACGGAAGGCAGGAGTTCTTATCAAGGATTTGATGAGGGAATATGGATTGTCTAAAGCATCTGTTTATCGGTTGATGGCAGGTTAGTATGAAATATCAAACCTATGACGAACTAATATCACTGGTTGCGGAGTTCCGTTTGGAACATCGCAACCTGACAGATGATGAACTGGATAGGTTAGTCAAACAGACTTTCAGGATAGATCAGGCGACCCTAAGAGAGTTGGATGGGGTGGGTGACCAAATAAATACCCACTTGAAAACTATTCCGTAGCGACTATCATAGTGGAATGAAAGAAACTCTACATATTTACTCCCGCGTTTCAACGCGTTCCCAGTTGGAAGGCGACAGCATCAAAGTCCAAAAAGATTTGGGCATCAAAAAGGCAATTGCGTTAGGAATGTCCCATAAAATTTGGGATGAAGAAAATGCATCCTCCAACCACGAGACATTCCACAACAGACCAGTAATGCGAGAACTCCTCTTTTCAGTAGAGAGAGGTGAGATAAAACACATCTTTGCATTTGACGATGACCGATTGTCTCGCAATGAACAAACGCAGTTTGAGTTGAAAACGGCATTTAGAAGACAAGGCGTTGTTCTCTATACAAACAAATCAACAACTAACTTTGATGACCCAACCGACCGACTGATGAAACAAATATTTGATGCATTTGCATCTTATGATAATCAAATGCGGACAATCCGTTCGCGTCTGGGGAAAATAGAGAAAGTAAAACGAGGTGAATGGCACGGAGGTCATACACCATACGGATTTGAAGTGGAAAATAAAAAATTATCTCCTCATCCCAAAGAGAGTGAATATGTAAAGTGGATGTACGAACAATATGCATCAGGGATGTCTGTTATGGCGATGAAGAAACACTTGGATAAAAAGGGTGTTCTTGCACGAAGAGGAGACCTCTTCTCAACTGGTTCAATCAATAAGTTGTTGACGAATACTCATCACAAAGGAACCTATTCTGTAACAGACCATTACTTTGAAGAGACTTATGAGGTGAAATGTCCGTCTATCGTTAGTGAGCAAGTTTGGAATGATTGCGAACGAAAACGAAAAGGAAATGAACTTTCAATAAGGCAAAAACGACAAGAGAGAAAGTTCTACCTACTAAACGGTTTGTTGCACTGCGGACACTGCGGAACTCGTATGGCAGGCAGAATAGTAGAACGTAAGAATGAGCGTCTTTACTATTGTCCAAAGAAACAAAGAGACTGGAAGAAAGGAGACCTCCCAAACGAAGAAAAATATGTGCGTGGTAAAACCAAGTCTGCGGGATGTGGAATGACCAAAAGTCTGTCTATACCTCTAACTGATGCATTCGTTTGGCACTATGTAAAAGAGGTCGTCAAGGATAGTAGTTTATTGAAGGAACTCTTCAAAACCGAAGTAATGGAAACTCTGTCCAGTGAAAAGACTGTAGAAAATATCAACAAAGAACAGGCAAAACAAAAACGATTAGAAAAAGAACGAGAAGGGACTTTAGATACATTGGCAGAGGTCGAGACTGAATATCTCTTGGAAACAAGTAATGATGAAACGAAACGAAAACTCCATCAAAAAATAACAAATCGAATAACAGTGCGATTAGACAATTTGAAGAACGAGATACTTCAAGTTGATAAAAACATAGAAGCACTTCGTGCAGAGCGTAATTGGATTGACTGGGTTTCAAAGTATGGAGAACAGGTCAATTTACAAACTGATGCAAAACCAGAAGAGCAACGAGACTATTTACAGGGTCTTATAGACAAAATAGATGTTTGGAAAGATGATGAAAATGGAGGACATAAAATCATTATCCATTTCAACATAGGAATAGTTGAAGATGAAATTCTGTATAACGACCCAAACCAGAAAAACAAAGGATATGAAGTCAAAGAAGGGCAGAAAAAAGTGGGCGGTCTTATACCAAAATCCCCAAAAGGGAGAAGCGATAAAGAATACCCACTTTTAGATTATTCCACAGTAACCGATTTTGCCAAATTCCTTGGTTGATCAACATCGGTACCTTTCAGTAGGGCAACATGATAGGACAACATTTGAAGCGGCAGGGTATACACAATCGCCTCAAGACTTTTGGGGACAGGCGGCATATCAATCACAGTAATGCCTGGCTCATTAATAAAGTTTGCATTGCAGTCGGCAAATACAAATAATTCACCACCTCGCGCACGCACTTCATGAAGATTAGATTTTAGCTTGTCGAGCAATTCATTGTTTGGAGCAACCGTTACTACCGGCATGTCTTCATCAACCAGCGCTAAGGGACCATGCTTTAGCTCTCCGGAAGGATAGGCTTCAGCATGAATATAAGAAATCTCTTTAAGCTTCAGCGCCCCTTCAAGCGCAATAGGGTAGTGCTCGCCGCGGCCTAAGAAAAGGGCATGGTGCTTATTAGCAAAGGCCTCTGCCATTTTTTCAATAACAGGATCAAGCGCCAATACTCTCTGGCATAAACTGGGTAGCTCATGAAGATTTTCAACCAGCTGCTTTTCTAAAGCAGCATCCAGGCCCGTGTGGCGGCCAAGAGAGAGGGTAAGTAACTGCAGTGCGACGAGCTGAGTTGTGAACGCCTTGGTGGAGGCAACGCCAATCTCAGGGCCTGCCATGGTCATCAAGGAGATATCTGACTCTCTCACCAAAGAGCTGTTGGCAACATTACATATAGCCACAAAACCAAGATAGCCGCTTTCTTTCGCTTTGCGAAGGGCTGCTAGTGTATCTGCTGTTTCGCCCGACTGAGAGATAGTTACAAACAAAGTGCCGGCAGGGACCGCTACTTTTCTATAGCGGTACTCACTAGCCACTTCAACCTGACAGGGAACCCCGGCCATGTCCTCGAGCCAGTATTTAGCCACCAGCCCGGAGTGAAAACTTGTCCCGCAAGCAATAATATGAATATTCTTTGTTTGAGCGAAAAGTGCCTCCGCCTGATGGCCAAAAATAGCCTCATGAATATGATCAGCGCCAATCCGGCCAGCAAATGTGTCCGCGAGCACGGTCGCCTGTTCGAACATTTCTTTTTGCATGAAATGCCTATATTCGCCTTTGTCCGCTCGATGATCAGTGTCATCCAGCTGGTGCACTTCACGATCAACGGCTTTGCCACGATCATCAAATACGGTGTACGTCTCACTCGACATTTCAACCATGTCGCCTTCTTCTAAATAGACAAAGCGATCGGTTACCTGACGCAACGCCATCTGGTCAGACGCGATAAAATGCTCATCCATGCCCACGCCCACAACAAGTGGGCTACCACTGCGGGCACCAATGATTAAATTTGGGTGGTCTTGCGACATAACGCCCAGAGCATAAGCGCCCTCCAGCCGTGTAATCGTTTTTATTACTGCTTGTCGAAGATCCTTGCTACTCGCTAAATAATGGTGAGCCAAATGAGCAATCACTTCGCTGTCGGTATCAGAGGTAATAACATAGCCTAACTGACGAACCTCTTCGCGCAAAGCATCATGGTTTTCAATAATACCGTTGTGAACCACTGAGATGCCCGATGAAACATGGGGATGAGAATTAACACTGCTCGGTTCACCATGAGTAGCCCAACGGGTATGCGCGATGCCACTATTACCGACCGCAAAGTCTGTTTTACACAATGCCTTTAGATCAGCGACCTTGCCAAAGGTTTTTCGCGTTTGTAAAACTTGGTCCCCATCCAATACAGAGAGCCCGGCAGAATCATAACCTCGGTACTCAAGACGGCTGAGGCCCTCGATTAAAATTTTATACACATTTCTCTGGCAGACCGCACCGACAATTCCACACATAAATCAAACTTCCTTTTTGGTCGGCCGCTTCCAGCCTTTGATGTTTCTCTGTTTCGCCCGGCCGACAGCTAAGCTGTCGCTAGGGACTTCGCTTGTTACGGTAGACCCTGCGGCTACAAACCCGCCTTTATCAACTTTAATCGGTGCCACTAATGTACTGTTAGATCCGACAAATACACCATCGCCCAGATCTGTTTTGTGCTTGCTGACACCGTCATAATTACAGGTAATTGTACCGGCGCCAATATTCACATTTTCGCCAAGTTGCGCATCACCAACATAGCTTAGGTGATTAATCTTACTACCCTTGCCGACTACCGCTTTTTTAGTTTCAACAAAGTTACCCACCTTGGTATCACTTCCCAGCTCAGTGCCCGGGCGTAGCCGCGCAAAAGGTCCAATCACGGCACGATCACCAACCACTGATGACTCAATGATAGTATTGGGTAAAATAGCCACATCGTCGCCAATGGTACTGTTGATAATATGGCAGTTCGCGCCAATCGAGACATTGTTGCCAATACTGACGCTACCCTCAAAAACACAATTAATGTCGATAAAGTTATCAGTGCCGGCATTCAGCTCCCCGCGCTGATCAAACCGCGCTGGATCAGCCAAACTGGTACCCGATTCCATTAACACTTCCGCCAGCTGACGCTGATGTGCTCGCTCTAACTGGCTGAGTTGAATTCGATTATTCACGCCCTCTACCTCCGTCGCCGATTCAGGGTTAACGCTAATGACCTCAACGCCCTCTGCCCGCGCTATCGCGACAAGGTCAGTGAGATAATACTCTCCTTGAGCATTATTGTTTGTGATTTTGGGCAGCCATTCTCGCAGCTGGGTTGACCGTAACGCCAGTACTCCCGTATTAACTTCAGTAATTTTCAGCTGCTCAACTGAAGCGTCCTTTTGTTCGATAATCTCAGTGATCTCTTGTTGGCCGTTGCGCACTATACGCCCATAACCCTGAGGGTTTTCCAAGTTAATGGTAAGCAACCCCATGGTGGTCTCAGTGACCACATCAAGAATTTTCTCTATGGTCGAGGGGCGAATCAGCGGCACGTCGCCATATAAAACAATCACCACGGCATCACTGCAAAGCGCAGGAATGGCCATCTGTACGGCATGGCCAGTACCAAGCTGCTCCTTTTGTTGAGTAAAAATAGTCGTCGGGCTTTTAAATTGCTGTTCAACTTGCTCAGCGCCATGCCCGGTGACAATAATCTTTTTAGCCTTACCAAGGCTTTCCACTGCTGCTACCACATGGCCCAGCATGGAACGACCTGATACTTTATGCAGTACTTTCGGTATGGCTGAGCGCATGCGCGTGCCTTTACCTGCGGCAAGAATAACAAAATTTACTTTAGTCATTATGAAATGTCTCGTTGTACGAGGTTATATGGTTTTAAGGTACTTGGAATAGAGCCACAACTCAAGACCATTATGTGTTTGGCTATTAGACCGCGGTATTTGATCTACCTATTTTAGACAAAAAAAAGAGCAGCTAAGCTACCCTTTTTTCATACAACTTACTAATTACCGCCTTCAGCCACCAAGCTTCTTGCGCAAGGTCTGTACAGTACGTAACTGTGCAGTGGCTTCTGCCAGCATAGATGCTGCTTTAGAGTACTCAATTTCACTACTCTGATTAGCAATCGCTTGTTCAGCCGTCTTCATTGCCTCAGCCGCCGCTGCCTCATCGATATCTCCGGCGCGCACTGCAGTATCAGCAAGAATCGCAATACTACCTGGCTGGACTTCTAAATAACCGCCAGAAAGATAGTAAACCTCTTCTTCGCCGTTTTCTTTCACTAGGCGCACTGGGCCAGGGCGCAGATCACTGAGCAATGGCGCGTGACCGGGAGTAATTCCCAGCTCACCCAAAGAGCCTGTAGCAACAATCATCTTTACAGATCCTGAAAACAAGGATTCATCGGCGCTTACGATGTCACAATGAACTGTTATAGCCATTTCTTTATTGCCTTTGCTTGCTGCAATTTATAGGTTTTTCGCTTTTTCTACCGCTTCATCGATAGAACCAACCATGTAAAACGCCTGCTCTGGCAGATCATCATACTGACCATCCAAAATACCCTGGAAGCCTGCAATAGTATCTTTGAGAGAAACATACTTACCTGGCGAACCGGTAAAGATTTCGGCGACATGGAAGGGTTGTGACAAGAAGCGCTCAATCTTACGCGCTCGTGCAACAGCCATTTTATCTTCCTCTGAAAGCTCATCCATACCCAAAATGGCAATAATGTCTTTCAGCTCTTTGTATCGCTGCAATACTCTCTGCACGCCACGGGCAACTTCGTAATGCTCAACGCCGATAATCAAAGGATCTAACTGGCGAGAGGTGGAGTCTAATGGATCTACCGCTGGGTAAATTCCTTTAGAAGCAATATCACGGCTCAATACAACAGTAGAATCCAAGTGAGCAAATGTGGTGGCAGGAGAGGGGTCAGTTAAGTCATCCGCTGGTACATATACCGCCTGAACCGAAGTAATAGACCCCGTCTTGGTAGAAGTAATACGCTCCTGAAGCACGCCCATTTCTTCTGCCAGCGTAGGCTGATAGCCTACCGCTGAAGGCATACGGCCCAAGAGTGCAGACACTTCAGTGCCTGCTAGCGTGTAGCGGTAGATGTTATCAACAAACAGCAATACATCTTTACCTTCATCGCGGAATTTTTCAGCCATGGTCAAACCGGTCAGAGCAACACGCAATCTGTTTCCTGGGGGCTCATTCATCTGGCCATAAACCATCGCAACCTTAGATTCGCTTGGGGTCTCGATGTTAACAACACCTGACTCCTGCATCTCGTAGTAGAAATCATTACCTTCACGAGTACGCTCACCAACACCGGCAAAAACAGACAATCCGCTGTGCTCGGTGGCGATGTTGTTAATCAGTTCCATCATGTTGACGGTTTTGCCTACACCGGCGCCACCAAACAATCCAACCTTGCCGCCTTTAGCGAAAGGGCAAACCAAGTCGATAACCTTGATGCCTGTTTCTAGCAGGTCGTCCGAAGCAGCAAGCTCGTCATAAGCAGGTGGTTTGCGGTGAATAGCCATACGCTCTTTTTCACCGATAGGGCCTTTCTCATCAATTGGATTGCCAAGGACATCCATGATGCGCCCCAAGGTTTCAATGCCCACTGGAACTGAAATAGGTGCGGCGGTGTTATGCACTCCCAAACCCCGGCTGATACCTTCTGAGGATCCCATAGCGATTGCTCGCACTACGCCGTCACCCAGTTGTTGTTGAACTTCTAGGGTTAACCCCTTGTCATCCACTACTAGGGCGTCATAGACGTTGGGTACCTGATCGCGGGGAAATTCCACATCAATCACGGCGCCAATAATTTGTACAATACGTCCACTACTCATGTCCGGTTCCTCTTAACTAAACCTTTAAAATTCGTTGGGCTTTAAACAGCCGCTGCGCCACTGACAATTTCTGACAGCTCTTGGGTAATCGCTGCTTGGCGCGCTTTGTTATAAAGCAGTTGTAATTCATCAATCATGTCACCAGCGTTGTCGGTGGCGTTTTTCATTGCTAACATTCTTGCCGCCTGTTCGCAGGCTTTGTTCTCTACAACACCCTGATAAACTTGGGATTCTATATAGCGAATCAGCAGGCCATCAAGTAATTCTTTGGCATCTGGCTCATAGATATAATCCCAGTGATGATTAAGCCGATCATCAGCCGTCGCCGCTAATGGCAACAACTGCTCTACAGTCGGCGACTGTGTCATGGTGTTGACAAATTCATTGCTGACGACAAACAGCTTGTCGATACGCCCCTCATCGAAAGAGTCCAACATGACCTTTACGCCACCAATTAAATCAACGGCGTTGGGCTCATCACCAACATCTTTGACCGCTGCGACAACATTACCGCCTACAGCTCCAAAAAAACCAGCCGCTTTATTGCCAACCACGCAAATATCAACTTCAACACCTTGATCAGACCAAGCCTTAATCGACTTGAGTGCGGCCTTGAATAAATTAATATTCAGACCACCACACAAACCACGATCCGTTGAAATAACCACGTAAGCAACACGCTTAACATCACGCTCGTTTAAGTATGGGTGTTTGTATTCGGAAACTGCATTAGCAATATGACCAACCACATCACGGATGCGCTGGGCATAGGGTTTCCCCAGAGCCATACGCTCCTGTGCTCGACGCATCTTACTCGCAGCGACCATTTCCATGGCACTGGTAATCTTCTGCGTACTGCCTATGCTAGCAATTTTCGTTTTAACTTCTTTTCCGATTGCCATTTCTTATGCCTGTCCGATTACCCTGGTTTACCAGGTTTGAGTTGCAACAAAGTTTTCTAAAGCAGCCTTAATACTCGCTCCAATATCATTGTTGTAATCACCTGACGCATTGATAGTCGCCATCAGATCGCCATGCTCAGCTTTCATATAGGAAAGTAACGCCGATTCAAAATCACCGATTTTGTTAACCTCAACTGCCTGCAGGAAACCATTGTCTGCTGCATAAACCATCACGCCCATCTCAGCGATACTCTGAGGCGTATACTGCTTTTGCTTCATCAACTCGGTGACGCGCTCACCATGGTCTAACTGGGCTTTGGTCGCGTCATCAAGGTCAGATGCAAACTGGGAGAATGCCGCCAGCTCACGGTACTGCGCTAGCGCGGTACGAATTCCACCTGATAGTTTCTTAATGATTTTTGTCTGCGCTGCACCACCCACTCGCGATACCGAGATACCTGCGTTCATTGCAGGCCGGATGCCGGCGTTAAACATATCGGCCTCAAGGAAGATCTGACCATCAGTAATCGAGATTACATTGGTTGGTACAAATGCCGATACGTCTCCAGCCTGAGTTTCAATAACGGGCAGGGCGGTTAGGGATCCAGTCTGACCTTTCACTTCACCATTGGTGAACTTTTCTACATAGTCAGCATTAACTCTAGCTGCACGCTCTAATAGTCGGGAGTGAAGATAAAATACATCTCCAGGATAGGCTTCTCGACCCGGAGGGCGTTTTAGAAGCAGCGATATCTGACGATAAGCCCAAGCTTGCTTGGTTAAATCATCATAGATAATTAGCGCGTCTTGCCCGCGATCACGGTAGTACTCGCCCATAGAACAGCCAGCGAATGGAGCCAAGAATTGCATGGCTGCAGGGTCTGACGCGGTAGCCGCAACAACAATAGTGTGTTCCATCGCACCATGCTCTTCCAGTTTACGCACAACCGCAGCAACAGACGCTGCTTTTTGGCCAATAGCGACATAGATACATTTAATACCTGAGCCTTTCTGGTTAATGATGGCATCAACCGCAATGGCAGACTTGCCAATCTGGCGATCACCAATAATCAACTCTCGCTGACCACGGCCAATAGGCACCATGGTATCAACAGCTTTTAAACCAATTTGCACTGGCTGATCAACCGATTGACGCTCAATAACGCCGGGCGCAACCTTTTCTACTGCGTCGGTAAGGGCGGCATTAACCGGCCCTTTACCATCAATAGGGTTACCCAAGGCGTCAACCACTCGACCTTCTAATTCTGGACCTACCGGGACTTCCAAAACACGGCCGGTGCATCGGGCCTTCTGGCCTTCCGCTAAGGTTTGGTAGTCACCCAATACCACGGCGCCGACAGAGTCGCGCTCGAGGTTAAGTGCCATACCGTAAACTCCGCCATCGAATTCAATCATTTCGCCATACATTACGTCGGCTAGGCCGTGTATACGAATGATTCCGTCCGATACGGAAACAATGGTGCCCTCATTTTGGGCTTCTGATGAAACATCAAGGTTGTCAATACGACTCTTGATAATTTCACTGATCTCTGATGGATTCAGTTGCTGCATGCTTAGGCCTCAATCCTTAGGAATTTAGTGACTCGGCGAGTTTGGTCAAACGACCGCGAATGGACCCGTCTATGACGGTATCCCCGGCACGGATAACCGCACCACCCAACAGGCTCTTATCTAAACTAACCTGCATATTTACTTTACGTTGTAACTTCTTACTCAGTGCATCGGACAACATCTGCTGCTGCTGCGCATCCAATGGCTGCGCTGCGGTAACATCGACATCAACCGCTTTTTCTCGATTCGCTTTCATAGCTTCGAACTGAAGAGAAATCTGTGGCAACAATGTCAACCGTCTGTTCTCAGACAAAATAACTATAAAGTTTTGTCCAGTAACATCAAGAACATCACCACAGAGGTCAATAATGGTTGCCGCTTGCTGCGCTGGCGTTGAGCTTGGCGAACGTAATAACTTAACTACCGCCGCATGCTGAGTAACCGCTGCGGAAGTAGCCAGACTATAAGCCCAACCTTTAAGATCCGACGCGTCAACAGCAAACTCAAAGGCTGCCTTTGCATAGGGTCTTGCTAGGGTGCTCAATTCTGCCATGATAAACCTCTATTAAAGCTGTGACGCTAAATTATCAACCAGCGCACGATTAGCTTTATCATCAATGGACGCTTCAAGAACTTTCTCAGCACCCGCTAAAGCTAAACCTGCCACTGAAGCGCGAAGCTCTTCTTTAGCTCGATTAATCTCTTGCTCGATTTCTGCTTCAGCAGCGACCTTCAAACGATCACCTTCAGTAATCGCCTGCTGCTTTGCTTCATCGACAATTTGACTTGCTCGCTTATTCGCCTGATCAACGATGCCAGCAGCTTCCTGCTTAGCTTCCTTCATCTGGTCAGTTGCCTTGTCCTGCGCAGCCT
>OJEJ01000501.1_pt1 | contig 11359 bp, 5 predicted proteins | sample 1593271 | NCBI WGS metagenome assembly OJEJ01 (sample SAMN05416877, study PRJEB24817) | seawater metagenome | isolation source: Sea water | place: Canada:Atlantic | collected 2013-11
TAACACTCGAAAGTAGTGGCATGCTGACTTTTTCCCATCGGATCGGATAAAATACCATCTATAACCCTCTGGTCTTCAGCACGGGCAATTTCATTTTCGGGACTTCCACAGTAGTGAGTGCCTGAACGAACACCATTATCAGCCTACCTACGTGATTCCTTCACCCGATCATCGGGCATAGGTTAGGTTCAAGCTGCTTTCTGAACGAGCTGATACAGATAACTTCGCGTGACATTGTGGAGAACATGACAGCACAAGCGAATAGGCCTTACCATTTGGGCAGTGCAAAGCTATCGAAATCTAATTTGTCACGAATGAATGAAGATAAACTCCATGCATTTTACGAGGCATTGGCATTGTTCGTCCGGTTACTAGTACGCTGTCAAAGCAAAGCACCTGCCCACTCTTTTCGATTTAAAAACCCACTCTATTCGTTGGATGCATCAACGATAAATTGATGTTTATCTGTTTTCCCCTGGGCTAAGTTTCGATCCACAAAGGGTGCTGTAAAGCTCCACGTCGGACTCAATCACAACGGCTATCTACCCTAATTTGTGACGATAACAGACGGCAAAAATGCCGACATTACGGTCAGACCTACTCTGAGTTCCCCAAAGGCAGCAGTGATATTTAATTATTTAAATTGATCTGAGTTAAAAAAGCCCCCTTTAACCCCCTTTCCCTTTTGTTGTTAGCCCAAGGTAAATGTGTTGCTTGTAGGTTATCTTTGATTTGAATGATAGTTTGTGGGTATCAGAAAAAACTAAGGCGGCTAAAGATTAACTCTACTCAGACCACCGCCTGGTATTAGATAAGCTTCTAGGTGAATCTCGAATGCGATTTTACTTAAATTTGATCCCCAACCTAAAACAGCAGAACTATCCCAAGAATCTACCACCAGAACAGCCTCAAGTGTTTTGCCATTGGCACAAGTGCCCTGGGTATGCTAGACCTCTCTAGCACTCTGCGACATGGCAAATGACCCCGATTTTTTTCCTTATGTTTTAGTATTGTAAGCGTGACAAATACTGCCAGTTCATGACAGTCATAACAAGGGTCTCCAGGATAGCAGTCAAAAGCACTATCAATTTCATCTCTAACAATGTCAACTATGTCCTGTGGTTTAATAGTAACTTCGTCTAATCTTTGCCGTTCTCTAAGCTTTTCAGCTTTTTGTACTCTCCGACGGTGTACAGGCTCTTCTCCTCTCTGGGGTATTTCATGCCACCATTCACCGTTTTCAAACTTTTCGCTAACTTGACGTTTTTTAATAGATTCATTTATAGATGCTGTAATAGCCTCGACAATCCGTGAAATTCTCTCATTAATTCTATTTCTTATTTTAAATGTGGTTTCGGAAACTTAATTCGGTTCAGTCTTAGCCTCCTCGAAAATGCGATAAACACTCGCAATGCCGATATTCAGGTCAGATTATTAGACGACAATTCACTTGGCAGAATAGCTACCAAGTTCTATGTCAAAGAGTGTTGATAAAATACGAATACGGTTCTCAATCCACCGTCGGTGGTGCTCATCGCCTATACCGAAATGCGCATCAATACCACACAGGTAACTGCGACGTACACCGTAGGAAACAACAGGGTAATACGGAGTATCTTCAACTGCGACGAGCTGTTTTCTGGGTAGGGTCATCGTAATTTACTTTAGCGATTGAAGTACGCCCCTTTTTCTTGATATTTAATGCTAAGTGGGTATTGATATATTGAGGATTGAACAGTGCTTGTCCTTTTTTTATGACTTTTGGGGAATAGGAATAGTGACGATTATTATTAAATTATATGCATAACTATTCAAACCGTTTACTATCAGCTACCTAACCCTATTTATTGTTGGAAACTGCACATTTAAATGAGTTCATCAAAAACGTCTGATCTGCGATCATCACCTGAAAAGATCCGTTTACGTTATACACTCGAAAATAGTCAGATTTTTGGTGACTTACCCGCTGACTTATTAACTGATCTGGTTGATGTGATGGAAATAAGTGTCATCGCAGGTGGTAACGCTTTATATCTTCAAGGGCAAGAATCAGACTCCTTGGCTATTGTCATCAGTGGCCGATTTATCGCTCAACTTGATAGTGGCTCAGGTAATAAAAAGTTGTTAGGTGAAATGGCGCCTGGAAATTGTATTGGTGAGCTTGGGATGATTTTACAACAACCTAGAGTGGTTGATGTTATTGCGATTCGAGATTCCAGTGTTGCTTATCTCAGCCGTGCTTGTTTTGAGCGTTTATTAACAAGCCATGCACTGCCACTTAATCGAGCGATAACCCGAAGAGTTTTTGAGTTTAGCTTAAATAAAAACCAGCAACCAGCCAATATCGGTGCGACTAATTTTGCCATCGTCCCTTTGAGTGAAAAACTATCCTTGAGTGGCAATACACAGGGCCGTGTTGATGTGAAGCGCTTGTCTAGTGATTTGAGCATGACTTTATCGCACCAAAACAATGTTTTTCACTTAACGCCTGAAGCGGGCAATGAGCTGCATTCAGATAAGGGTGCATTGGTAGAATCTAGTCATCGTTTGAGTGATTTAGAGCAAGAGTATAATTATTTATTATTCGAAACACCTTTAATGGCAACAGCTTGGTCACACTTTGCAATTCGGCAGGCCGATCAGTTAATTTTAGTAGCCAATTCGGATACCGACCCTTCGACCCTTCTATTGGACGACGAAACTAGACAGGCTTTGAAAAAATCCAAAGCAAAAGCGAGCTTGGTTCTACTTCACCCAGATCACACTAAAAACCCTACAGTGGATAGTCGCTGGCGAGAAACGTTTAATTTAGAAAGAATTTATCCATTAAGGTTAAATAAACAAACAGAGATTGAGAGACTGACTCGATTTATTACGGGTAAAGCTATCGGGCTCGTATTGGGTGGTGGTGGTGCTAGGGGACTAGCTCATGTTGGCGTATTAAAAGCCTTAGAAGAGGCTCAAGTTCCTATTGATATTATTTGTGGAAATAGTATGGGTGCGCTTATTGGTGCTCAGTACGCTAATGGCACACCTGTGACATCTTTACTCAAAAACACTAAAAAGTTTATTTTAGCTGGCGATCGTCCCACCTTACCGTTTTTCTCACTGTTGGCTGGTTTTAGAATTAAAAAAGGTTTAAGACGTTTGTTTAATAACACAACCATTGAAACACTTTGGCGTCCTTTTTTGGCAGTTTCGTGCAACCTCAGTCGCGCCAATATTCATGTGCATAAAACAGGGGCACTTTGGCAGGCTGTATTAGCAAGCAATTCTCCAGCAGGTATTTTGCCTCCCGTTATATTAAATGGCGAATTTTTAGTCGATGCCGCGTTATTAGATAATGTGCCAGTCAAAGCGATGCGCGCCCAGAATGGAATTGGTTTACTTATCGCTGTTGATGTAGATGTGAAAGAAGAGCTTAAAATTGATCCAGCAATAAAAATTCTTTCACCTTGGCACGTTATTCGTCAGCGCCTATTTAAAAAAGGTGAACCTCGCTTGCCTAGTATTATGGACCTGTTACATCGTTCTGGCCATTTAGGTGGTTTAGCTCACAGAGAGGAGTCTATTGCCCTGGCTGATCATTATCTTCAACCACCTGTATCTGGATTTAGCTTGATGGCGTATGGCAAGAGTGAGGAAATTGTTGAAACTGGCTATTTTTACACCATGGAACATATCAATGAAATAAAACGCTCGTTAGCAGGTAAATAATGCCTAGAGATAATATGGTTAATAAAGACGGGCCTTCAATGAATGATACTAATAGCCATGTTTTTCCACTATCAGTAAGCCAGCAGCAAGTCTGGCTGGATCAACAGCTCCATCGAGATAGCGCACATTTAACCACTGGCGGTATGGGCTTTATTAATGGCGCGTTGCAGCTACCGTTATTTGAGCAAACGGTAAAGCAACTAGTAGCAGAAAATGATGCTTTTCGATTATTACCACTGATGGATGGCAGCCAAAAGCTTGTTCAGCATTGGCAAGAAGATCTACTTGAATATTTTGACTTTAGTGACCACCAAGACAGTGAAACTGCGATAGCTAAATGGTGGCAACGCACTCATGCATCGATAATCACGCTAGATGGCATACACAAACCGTGGCATATTTATTTAGTGAAATCGACACCTGAACGTTATTGCATTGCTATGAAATATCATCACATTGTGATTGATGGTTATAGTACGGCTTTGGGAATGAATGGCATGAGTGTTATTTATTCTGCACTGGTGATTCAGCAACAAAAAATTTCAACCGATACATTTCAGGCCCCCTCAATGTATCCCGACGGAAAAACAAGTTATCTTCAATACGTTGCAGAATCTAATCATTATTTAAGCTCTAAAGCCTTCAACAAAGATAAAGACTATTGGCTAGCTACTTTTCCAACATTGCCCGCTAACTTGCTTGAAAAACGTTACGACTATGTTCATTCAGCCCGCTCAGATCTACCCGCCTCCTATAATCATTATCATAAAATAAGCTCTGTTGCTTATCAACAATTACGAGACTTCTCAAAAAGCTTAGCTGCAACCACGTATCATTTGTTCTTAGCTGCGGTCTGTATTTATTTCGCTCGTATATACAATACCAATGAAATTGTTCTTGGTGTGCCGGTACTTAACCGCGGAGGCAAACGATATAAGTCGACAATTGGTATGTTTGTCGTGGTGATGCCCCTGAAAGTCTCACTTGATAAAAGCTCAACGGCAGCGTCGATAGTCAGCCAAATAGTGGCCAAACTGCGAAGTAGCTATCGACATGCTCGATACCCTGCAAGCACCTTAGGCCAAGACTTAAAGATGGTTCGGGAGGGTAAGGATTGCTTTTTTGATATCACCTTTTCATTTTCATCCACCAGCTATAGTGCAAATTATGGTGGTGCGCCTACCAGTGAGCCTATACATACCTTCGGAGATGATGCTCGTTACCCTCTGTCTATTGCTATATGTGAGTTTCACGATACAGAGCCGACAGAGCTTGTTATATCTGCCAGTGAAGACTATTTTAGTTTTGCTGAATCAAAACAACTAGGTGAACACTTACAATATTTAGTTTCGCAAATGGTGGCCGAGCAGAATAAACCTTATCAAAAACTGCCTTTGGTTGCTGATGCTAATTACAAGGTACCTTTAGCTGACTTATTTTCTGAAACCGCTCATTATCAAACACCAGCAACTTTTATTCATTTATTTCAACAGCAAGTCGAAAAAACACCTTTAGCAACCGCTTTAAGTTGGAAAAACACTGATGATCAGCATGAAAGTTTCAGTTATGAAAAGCTCAACAAACAAGCAAATCGTTTAGCCCATCATTTACACACACTGGGTCTTAAAAGGGGTGATGTTATCGCCGTTATTTTACCTAGACGACCAGAAACTATTGTCGCGTTTTTAGCCATTGCGAAGTTAGGTGCTGCATTTTTGCCTTTGGCTCCTGATTCACCACAACAAAGAATAAATCAGCAGGTTAAAATTAGCGGTGCCAACTTTGCCCTGACCGATAATGAAACAAGCAAAATCAATGCAAACATTCCAACGCTGTCTATTGATCACGCTGGTGCAGCTCAATACGATGAAAATCTGTCAAGTGGAAACCTAGATATTGAGCCTGCAGGTGATGATCTTGCTTATGTATTATTTACTTCAGGTTCAACCGGTGAACCTAAAGGAGTCATGGTAGAGCATGCGTCATTAGCAAAACGTTTACTTTGGCTCGCTAATAGGTTGGAATTTACGGCCGAAGATATTGCACTGCAGTCAATACAACTTACTTTTGACCCAGCATTAATTGAAATTTTCATGCCGTTAATTTCTGGAGCCAGTGTTGCCTTAGCGGCTGAAGGCAAGGTTTCCCCCTATGATTTACCTCGCTTAATCACAGAGTTTAACGCCACCAGTATCATTTTTGTGCCTACAACATTAGGTTACTTTAACCAAGTAGTTAGCCAGTATCCTGACCTGACATTAAGAGTAGCGATAAGCGGCGGTGAAATATTGCACAAAGAGTTAGCCAATGCCTTTGTGAGTCAAACGAATGCAAAACTTTTCAATTTTTATGGGCCAACAGAAGCTTGTATTTTTGCTACTACGCATCTATTTGAGCCAGATTCAACGGCGCAACTTGTGCCTATTGGTAAACCGGTTGATGGCACTTTTATTTATATTGTAGACGATAACTTACAGCCTCTGCCCACTGGCACTATCGGCAATATATACATTGCAGGTAATGGATTAGCTCGTGGATATATCAATGATGATGCGTTAACTAAACAACGGTTTATTGCCGACCCATTTTTATTGGGGCAGAAAATGTATTGCACGGGTGATACCGGTTTTATTAATGATTTTGGCCAAATACAATTTGTAGGTCGAACCGATAGTCAGCTTAAATTACGAGGCCAGCGCATTGAACCGCAAGAAATAGAAGTATTATTGACGGAACTGCCAATGGTTTTATCGGCAGCAGTAAAAGTGGTAAAGCACGAACTTCATGCATGGTTGGTATTAGACGGTAAAAAAGCCTCAGCTATAGACAACAGTCTATCTCAAATATTAAAAGAAGCCATGCGAAAAAAACTACCTGAATACATGGTGCCTAGTTACTTTAATCAATTAGATGTTATTCCTGTGCAAAGCAGCGGGAAAACTAACTATCAAGCATTAGAGGTGGTTTATAATAAACTACAAGATGTAACTCAAACGTCTCTCGCGTCATCAGTTGTGCAACCACAAAACCCACTAGAAGTATTATTACTGTCATTATTTAAACAGGTTCTGCCCGTATCAGACACAGAGATTAGTATTGACGATCACTTTTTCAATCGAGGTGGTGATTCTTTATCAAGCCTTATTTTAATCACTGAAATTAACCGCCAAGTAAATAAAAAAATACCCTTTTCATTGTTACTAAAAAATCCAACCGTTACCTCTTTAGCAACTGCGTTGAATCAAATACAACAGCCAATTCTTATTGATTTAAGTAATGTCAGAAATAAAACTTACCACGATGGCAGCAAAGAAAGCAGGCAAGCTATCTTCGTTGCTGCGTCGGGTCACGGAGATGCAATAAGACTATCGAACCTCGCACAAGCGCTGGGTGATGGTTATGCTGTATATATGCTACAGCCTAAAATACAAGATGTTTACAGTGGTAATCAATGCGAATTAAACCGCTTTGAGGTCTTAGCCAAAGATTATGTGGCTGAGATAAAGAGCCATCAGGCTAATTATAACCAGCCACCAATAATAGCCGGATTTTCAATTGGCGGAATAACCGCGTTAGAAACAGCTAGGCAATTAAAACAACAAGGTATTGATGTACAAAAGCTGATCTTAATCGACTCAGCACACCCACGTTTCAGTTCAGGATTAGTGCCTATTTGGCATGTTATCACGGGGTTGATTAACCGACTTAATTTACACAGTAAAACTATCAATCAGCGTACTCTCGGATCTCTATTAACGGATCAGGGGTTAAATCGACAAGTAGCAGCACTTAATAAGTGTAGCCTGCACCCGTTGGATATATCGACCACGTTAATTATCTCTTCAGGATTAAGTAAATGGCATTTTTTTGTTTTTAAGCCTTGGCAAAAACTATTTAAACAGCACTTAACTGAGCAAACGATACCGGGCAATCACGGATCGTTATTTTCAAAAGAATACGTAAATGGGTTGGCCACAGCTATAGCCTCTAACGTTTCAAAAGACGGGTAATGTCTGTCCTATTAGACACAGTCTTATTAGTCCATAAGCGTATCTAAATCCACCGACTTCCACACTCTCACGAGCTAGTTAAATTTATTGGTTTCTGATAGATGGGTTTTATGCTCGTGAGGCACTCCCGTGTGCTGATACAACGTATTCACCATTATGAAGATGGCGAGGTTTGACTGAGGGCAACAGTTCCTTGCATATCATGGCATCATTGGATGTGCCATCGAGCAAAAAATTATTTTTATTTAAAAATTCTTCAATGTCATCGCTAGAAAGCATCCAGTTTAACCCCTCGCTCATGCTACGAAGATGCATCTGTAATAGAAGGCCAGCGTCATTTTTTTCAGATTTCAGTGGCTCTAAGGCAGTAAAAACAAACTGACAGCCCATCGGACTTAATTCTTTAATAACAGTCAGTATATTGCAGACATCTTTTTCGAGTAGATACATTAAGACGCCTTCACAAATATAAAGTGTTTTTGCTTGGCTCTTAAAATTAGGTGAGTTTCTGAGAACATCCTCTAATTTGTGTTTGCTTAAGTCTTCTGCAATTAGTTCACAATTTTCTTGGCCTAATTCGCAATTATCAATCGCTTTGCGCTTTTCAATACTGGTCGCAGGGTGGTCAATTTCGATACATGTTAAGTGGCTATGTGCGATAGCTAGTTGTGTCGCAAGCATGTCAAAACCAGCGCCAAGGACAACAATTTGTTCAACGCCGTCATCAACGGCCTGGTGAGCCAATTGCTCTATTTTCATTTTTCTCAGCACATAATGTAAAGAGATACCGGGTAATAAAGTAAATTCCATTAGTTTTAAAAGCCCGCGACGTAAAGGATTTTTTAACTGGTCTATACGTTTCTTACCTTCGGGTAAGGCCGACATTATTTGTTCGCTTAGCGAAACTAAATTGCTAGGTATAGCATCTTTTTCTTGTGAATATCTGCCAGCGTAAATCATACCTTGTTGAACGGTAAAGGCTGTCGAGCTTGCTTGTGTGTCTTTCATGGACGATTCCAACGGTTGCAAATTAATGGACGTGTACTGACCCTTCTAATCTAACACTTTTTTTGATATATAAAAACTATCAATTATAGTTATGATGCCAGACCCATGCCCGAGTGTTCAGCCTTGTTGGTGGTGACGTCCTGCCCCACGAACCGATGCCAATGGGTTCTCAGTTTTCCCTATCAACAGAGATTCTCTATTGGCCAAATGCCCGAATGATAGCAAGGTAATTACAGATAACCTGATGATTCAATCAGCTGAAATGATCAAAAAAAAATTGGGGGCGAGGTTCAATTATTGGGTGAGCATTCGGGCGTGAGTATTACATCGGTCCTATGAAAATTATGCTAGACAATTCACCCAACCAGTTAGCGATTAAAGAAAACAACTTTGACTTTGCCTTTTGGCAGCGTCAAACACCGCTGTGCCGTCGAAAGTTAGTGCCTCCTTATGGTCTAGACGATGGGTCAACATCGTTTTGCAGCACTAGGTTTAGATCAACGGTTTGACTGACGCCCTCGTAACGTTGAGCGGAGACGGCACTACCATCGCCATCTTGATTTAAATTCCCCCATTTAAATACACTTGTTAACACATTGACCGTTGATTAAAGTGTCATTAAAACAATAGGTTGGAGTCGTTATCAGGGGACAAACGCATCCCCATTTTTGTGAAAGGGTCGGAGCAATCTAGAATCGACTAATGAATCCGAAGTCAACGGTGAGGTTTTGAATGTCATCACTACTTTGACCGTACTTTGTATCGACGTATAAACTCGTAGTATTCTGGCTTCCTATTTTATATCATGCCTATTTGGTTTTCGCGTGTATTGTCATGACCCAAATCAGAGTTTCTACATTTAAGTTTGTTCGTATAGGCTTTGCTCGGATACACCATCGGTCTTAATAACAGTAGTCCTGCGGCAATCCGTCGTTGCTAACGTTTCACATACAAGCCTAAGACAGAAGCCATATCAATCAAAAGTGACTTCGATTATTACTCTTTTTTGTATATCGGCGGGATCTACGCGAGTAGCTACAGGTATATCCACTACCCCGTACCCAATTGTGCTCAACTGTCACAAAAGACGTTCCGCCTACTTTATATAAGGCCAGATATGTTACAGAGGATGCTACAGAGGTTGGCCTTTGGAGACCTCGAGAATGACTATGTAAATGAGTCTCAGCCTGCCATAATTGGCTGCTTATCGCAGAAGAAGGTGTCGAACAGATAGATAGAAAAGTAAATTTCGGAATAAATTATAAGTGGTAAAAATCAAAGTAAGCAATCAACTCAATGAGGCAATGTTATGAAATCAATTACATCAAAACTCAGTATTATCATTCTATCTCTATTCGTTAGTACATTCCCCTTTGCAGAGGATAAGCCTGCAGAAGAATGGCTGTTTGTTCACACAGGGGAGGAAGCGCAGGTAACTAATAACACAACAATCGTGATGCCTGTCACACGCGACATCTTTGCCTTTACCGATAGACCTTACCGTAAGCATGCTTATATGACAGGAGAACAATTTGCCTCATTATGGGCTGATTCAGGTAGTGATAGCTTTAAGACTGACCCACCCAATGCTGTTTTAACGTGGGTTGAGGCAGAGGATGTTAAAGAGGCTGAAGTGGTTATCACAGGTGCAAGTTTTGATGGAAATAGCATCACTTATAATCGCAAGTATTCAGCGATAGTACCTGTTGGCACGCTAAACAGCGTTAGTTTGTTTGTCGACAGCAGCAGGTCTTGCACTTGGAAGTTCCGTAATGGCAAGAGAACAAAAAAATGCAAGAGACGATAAGCCAAGTAGAAATGCGTTCGAGCAAAAAAAAAGCCCATCACCATTTTAATGATGAGGGGCTTTATGTTGGGTTAGATAATTAATTAACCCTAAGTTGTTGATTTAACAACATGTATGGCGGAGAGCATAACCGCCTAGTAATGGTCCACTACAATCCACAGAAGTCTAATAAATTCATATTATATATAGCTTTAAGACCATCTGTAGTACAATAGCGTCTATTACAATCCAATACAAGCCACGACTATGTGGTGGGTGAAATGGTGGGTGAGATGCTAACTAAAGTCAAAATAGATTCATTAACAAAGCCTGGCAAATACATTGATGCCAACGGCCTGTATTTAAGTATTGCTAATTCATTGAGCAAGTCATGGGTCTATCGTTATCAGATCAATGGTAAGCGTCGAGAGATGGGTCTCGGCCCGTGCATCCAGGTTTCATTAAAGGAAGCCCGTGAGAAGGCAGGAGACGCACGTAAAGCACAGAACCAAGGTTTTGATCCCAAAATAGAGCGCGACAAGTTGAAACCTAGCGCTGACTCTATTACCTTTGACCAATGCGCCGAGGCATATATAGACAGTCACGAAGACTCATGGCGTAACGCGAAACATCGCAGTCAGTGGAAAAACACATTGGGTACGTACGCTTCACCTATCATCGGTTTTTTGCCAGTAAATCAGGTTGATACAAGCCTGGTGATGCAAATCATTGAGCCAATTTGGAAGACAAAGACAGAGACTGCTACTCGTGTCCGTGGCCGCATAGAAAGCGTTATTAGCTGGGCCATGGTTAAGGACTATCATCCTGGCCCTAACCC
>OJEJ01000505.1_pt1 | contig 11153 bp, 11 predicted proteins | sample 1593271 | NCBI WGS metagenome assembly OJEJ01 (sample SAMN05416877, study PRJEB24817) | seawater metagenome | isolation source: Sea water | place: Canada:Atlantic | collected 2013-11
TACGAGATAGCGTAGCGTCTCGTGGGCTCGGAGATGTGTATAAGAGACAGGTTAGTAAGCGACTCACATCGGAAGGGCTAGCCACACCGATCGTGTCAGCTAATGCAATCTCTTTGTAACCTATATCCGCCAGGCGTTCGACCAAATTGATCACCTGACCCTGCGGTATTTCCCCCTCAAACGGGCAACCGAATGCAGCGGCAACAGTGACACCTTTAGCAATATTTGTTGTTTCAGCCTGTTTACATATATTAGTAACATTTTGCATGGTCTGATCAAGACTAGCGCCTTGATTTCGCATACTAAACGTCTCGGAAGCAACCACCACACAATTGATCTCATCAATACCTGTGGCAACCGCTCTCTCATAACCACGCATATTTAAAACAAGGCCAATGAATGTTAAGCCGTCTTGTTGAGGCAAACCCTTAACAACTAGCTCTGCGTCAGCCATTTGAGGTACACGCTTTGGGTTAACGAAGCTAACAGCCTCCATTCGCCTAATCCCTGAATCGACTAATCTTTGAATAAGCTCTAGCTTGGCGCTAGTGTCCAAAAGTACTGGCTGGCTTTGGAGTCCGTCTCTTGGACTCACATCAACTATTTCTACAAAATCAGACATCGTATTTCTCTGTTATGTGGAGAATAAAAAGCAGGCGATCATTATGCTTTACCGACCTACTGTATCAAACTCGGAGTCAAAATAAAGCCGGAACAACTTCAGCTGCCCTGGCCAGAATTGCTTATAGTTAAGAAGTGTTTAGAACTTGAGGGAAGCTTTTACATTGATCGCTCTCTTGTTAATGAGCGATATCGCAGAGTTTAGAGGCCTTGCACGCACGATTCGACCATGGGGCCAATTAATTAAAGACCAGAGACATCTACAAAATTGAGATGATCTAAATTTGTAGATGACGATAGATTTTTTCTATACGAAGCCGAAAAACAAGAAAAAACAATAAAGAGATGCTACTCAGCAACTAAAGATCTATTGTGATGCGGAGGATCTGATACCAAAAAACTAGAAGAAAAATTTGGTCTGCATGCCATGAAGCGCAGAGGATTAATTGATACTAAGAGAAGCGAATCAAAACAAGACACCGCAGGGTTTAAAAGCGTGCGATTGGTCGACGTTTATAAACAATCAATACCACGCGTAAACACCCCCGATTAATCAATGATGTAGACAGACATGTAGACGAAGCGACATAGGATATTGACCACTACCGCGTCTAGGTATCGTAAAAATGGTGGGCCGTCCGCGACTCGAACGCGGGACCAATTGGTTAAAAGCCAACTGCTCTACCAACTGAGCTAACGGCCCTCAGAGGAGGTGCGTATCATACTGACCAGATGATAAAATTCAAGCGTTATTTTGATATCTTGTAGGGTCTTTTGCTCCTGCCTCTACAAAGCCTTGTGCACGCAGTCGACAACTGTCACATTTACCACAGGCAACACCCTCAAAATCAGCCTGATAACATGAAACTGTCTGACCATAATCTACTCCAAGCTCTAATCCCGCTTGAATAATTTGGGCTTTACTCATGTCAATAAGGGGTGCCTCAATGGATAACTTATTTCCCTCTACCCCCGCTCGAGTAGCAAGATTAGCCATAGCTTCAAAACTGGCAATATATTCAGGCCTACAATCTGGATAACCTGAATAATCGACGGCGTTAACGCCAACAAATATCTTGTTAGCCTCAATCACTTCAGCCCAGCCCAAAGCAATTGATAAAAAGACGGTATTTCTGGCGGGCACATAGGTTACCGGAATACCTGTCGTTTCTTGCTCCGGTACCGCTATTTCAACGTCGGTAAGTGCCGACCCACCGATTGATTTTAAGTCAAGTTTGATAACCTTGTGCTCGACCACCGACATAGATTCAGACACTCGAACCGCAGCATCAAGTTCTGAGCGGTGTCGCTGCCCATAATCAAAACTCAACGTATAGCACTGGTAACCTTGCTGAACAGCCATCGCTAAAACAGTAGACGAATCTAAACCACCGGAGACTAAAATAACGGCCTTATCAGACATTGACGGACAACCTTTTACTGGAGGTTTTTATCTAAGAAATTACGGGCTTTAGCGGCCGCGCCACCTGGACTTTGAGCCACTTGTTCGAGCAGATTTCTAGCACGGTCGACCTCACCCAACTGAAAATATATCTTACCTAACTTAAATCTGGAATCCATTGCTTTTGGATGATCCGCATGACGTTCAACAATGTTAGTGAACGCTTGCCTTGCAAACTCTGTTTCACCTTGCAATAGATATATTTCACCCAACCAATAATGAGCATTCGCAGCGAACGGACTTCCAGGATAAGTTTCTAAATGCATCTTTAGGGCAACCGCAGCCCCTTCAATATCTCTCTCCTTAAGAAGCTTTTTTGACGCTGCATTATAGTCGGCTTTGACCAATGACTCATCATCAACAAGATCTGAGGTTACACCTACGGGGGATGTACTTACATCCATCGCAGCACTTTTTCCAGAAGAGGCTAAAGCGGCTTGTGCATCCTCTGAGTCAAGAATAGCAACAGGGCTGGTGAACCGATCAGAAACTGCAGACTCATTTATGTTACGTCCAAGGCCTAAACGGCGATCAAGATCAAGATAGTCGTCAAGTTGGCGCTGTTTTACCTGCTGTAGATCATAGGAGAGCTCTTCTACCAACCCCCGCAACATTCTGACCTCTTCTTGCAGGTTCTGCATAATGTCATAGCGGCTACTCGCTAACTCCACGACTGGACTAGACATGTACTCCGTAACGACGCTGTCAGCGTTAGACGCAGACGTTTTAGCCGCATCTACAATCGGAACAAGATCTTGAGCCATAGCAATGGAAGGTATACTCAAAAAGAGGACGCAGAGTCTTGGGCCTAATTTCATTTCAGCTCACTAGTGGCTAATGTTCATGGAAAAATCAGCGGCTGAAGTCATTCAACTCCAGCCACCCGATAGACTGGCTGTATAACAGACAACAACGCTAACTCTACTTGAGTTCAACTCTACGATTCATGCTCCAAGCCGCGGCATTGCTACCAAAAGAAGCCGCTCGCTCTTCACCATAGCTAACCACTTCGATCATACTGCCCGAAACACCTTGCAGAATCATGAAGTCTTTAACTGCGTTAGCTCTACGCTCACCTAGAGCCATATTGTATTCGCGCGTACCACGCTCATCAGCGTGACCTTCTAGACGCACTGCTCGTGGATTACTCATCAAAAATTGAGCATTCTCAATCAGCGCCGCTCGAGAGTCATCGCTGAGCACTGCTTTATCGAATGCAAAGTAAAACACAGTATCCGCAGAATTAACCGACTCAGCGGCGGCTTCAGCCATTGCTGCTGCTTTCTCTGCCTCCATCTCCATCTCCATCTCTAGAGACGCAGTTTGAACAGTAGTATCTTCAATCGTAGATGTAGTTTCATCAACCGGAGCCGTACTACAGCCGGCTAGTAATGCTGACAAACATAAAATGGGAAGACCGAATTTATTTGCAGAAATATTCATTTATTGCTCCTTAATAAAATTGTAAGTGATTGTATCATGTTAACTAAAGCGTTCATCTCAAGAACGGCGACCAAGCTGGTTCTCTTACGTCACCAGATTTAGCGGGTAAAAAATATTTAACCCCCGCATCTAACGACACAGCAGACAAAATTCCTCTATCGCCCTGCTTTGTCGCATAAATTACCATTGCCCCGTTGGGTGCCACTGTCGGGGATTCGTCCAAACGAGTCTCCGTCAGCTCTAACATTCGGCCAGTGACCAAATCAAGTGTTGCGATATGAAAAACACCAGATGCGCGATGGACCACGACCAAAGTGCGTCCATCAGGCGCTAGGCTAGGTCGAGCATTATAGTTACCTTGGAATGTTATTCGTTGCACCGCCTTAGTTGCAACCGTTAATTTATAAATTTGTGGAGTACCACCCCTATCTGAGGTAAATAATAGGCTTTTTCCATCCGGAGTCCAAGTTGGCTCGGTATCAATAGCGAAATGGCGAGTCATTCGCGCAAACTTACTTGACTCAAGATCCAAGATATAAATCTCAGGATTTCCATCTTTGGACAGCACTAAAGCTAACTGTTTACCATCTGGTGACCATGATGGAGCGCCATTAAGCCCTCGGAAATTAGTCAATTGCTTTCGAGCGGCCGTAGTTAAGCTCTGTCGGAAAATTGCCGGCCTACCAGTCTCAAAAGAAACATAAGCTAATTCATCGCCCAAAGGAGACCACGCCGGAGACATTATCGGCTCAGAGGATTTAAGCATTATCTTCTCTCTAGCACCATCAGAGTCTGACACATTTAATCGATACACTAGGCGGCCGTCTTTTTGTTTTGCTGTGACATAGGCCAGACGTGTACTGAAAGCGCCTCTAATACCCGTTATTTCTTCATAGACCTTATCGCTCGCCAAGTGCGCGAGATCCCTGAGTTGTCCCTCTACTCCTTTAACGCTGTGCTTAAAGACCGTCTTTTGAGCGTTTACATCGAGCAAACTAAAACTCAACTCAAGAGCGCCCTCTGTGAGTAACGAGACTGAACCCACAATTAAATATTCACTACCCAGTAACCGCCAGTCTCTAAAATAAACATCCGCAGGTTCAGAGGGAAATGCGAGCATATTGGCGCGAGGAATCGTTTTGAACAGACCACTTCTTTGCAAATCTGACTCGACAATTGCACTAATATCTTCAGCTAGTTGAACACCGGACATTATCATCGGCGACACGGCAACCACAGTAGGTTGATCATTACCCTGGGTAACGCGAATCACTAACTCACTCCACGCAGCCAATGGATACATAATTAGTGTGAGGCATAGCAGAACTACAGAATAAGGATTCCGCAACGATACTGTTTTGTGTGCCATCTTATCTCCGTTATTTTATAACCTAAGGTCTTGCGGACTAAATGAAACATCGACTTCTCGAAACTTCTTTTCAAATAGACTAGGCGACATTTGCTGCAATTCAACAAATGGTGCCGCTTTGAACGCCGCCTGCTCTACCGAGCGATCAAAGGCCGAATCACCACTGGACTTTAATACGGTCACTCCAACAACACGGCCAGTAGGCACCAACTGCAATCTAATCAAAGTTTCCATACCTCTCCTAGCGCTTGGGGGCCGACTCCAATTCTCCGACAGACGTTGCTGAATAAGCTGTCGATAGCTGTTTGCTTCTTTCTCTCCTTCCTGCACATTAATCAAAACTTGCTCATCCGCAAGAGCCTGTGCAAATTCTGCCGCCACTTGCTCACGCTGCAACTCAGCCAAGCGCTCACGTTCAAGCCTTTCACGCTTTAATTTATCTAACCGCTCCTCTTCACGCTCAAGATCAGCCTGCGCTCGCTTTAATTCATCAGCTTTTTTTTGTTTCGCCTTGGCCAACTCTAAGCGACGCTGTTTTTCACGCTTCTTGATTGCACTGTTACTTTTAATTTTCTTTGGTTTGCTCACTATCTTTTTCTTTGGCGCTAATTGGACGAGCTTCGCATTAATGTATTGCGGTTGTATTATTATGGATTTGGTATCCTGGCTACTTGGGATCATCAGTACACTCAATACTAACGCATGGACGCAAAGACTGCCGATAACGCCAATGCCATAACTGAGAGACTTATTCATACTACTGCTGAGCAGGCTCAGTAACCAACCCAACCGATATTGCTCCGGCAAGCTGTAATTCACTCATTAGAATTACCACAGTACCGTAGTCCACCGACGCATCACCCCAAACAAGAATCGGTGTCTGAGGCTGTTGGCTCAGGATTTTTGTCACACGCTCTTTAACGCGCCCCAATGACTGTATTTCATTGTTTCCTTTGACATCAATCCAGTAAGTGCCGTCCGCTTTTATAGAGACGATAAACGGCTCTTGGTCTTTACTATCCATCGGTGCAGAATTAGCCGTCGGTAGCTCAACCTTTACCCCCTGCATCAGCAGCGGCGCCGTGATCATGAATATAACCATTAGAACTAAGGTGACATCGATGTAGGGGACTACATTGATTTCAGCTACCAATTTACGTTTCGGTTTTCTTCGCTTCACAAACCCTAAACTCCAAAATCCAATCTATCTCGAGTAAACCTGTCGATGTAAAATGCTGGAGAACTCATCTGAAAAGGTCTCATAGCTTGTATTAATCCCCTCAACCTTTGCCGCGTAGCGATTGTAAGCTATTACAGCCGGTATGGCCGCAAATAGGCCCATCGCTGTGGGTATTAATGCCTCCGAAATACCCGGCGCGACAGCAGCCAAGGTTGCCTGCTGCATCATACCCAACCCTCTTACTGTGTCCATAATTCCCCACACGGTACCCAACAAACCAATATAAGGACTCACCGAGGCAACATTGGCAAGAAAAGGTAAATTAACGCCCAACTTTTCGTCCTCTCGAGATAATGCAACTCGCATTGCTCTATCGGTACCTTCCATCACCGCATCAGGATCAACTTTATCCGACTGCGACAATCGATTAAATTCTCTAAAACCTGCCCTAAACACATTTTCAATACCATCCGATGTACCTATGTCCTTGGCCTTCTGAGTCAACTCTTGATAATACTCAGCTAAATCGACACCCGACCAAAACGTGTCCTCGAACGCTCTAAAATTATTTTGTGCTTGGCTGAGAAAAATTCCTCGCTGAACAATCATAATCCAAGACATTACAGACGCAATGAATAAGATTCCCATAACCGCTTGCACTAGCACGCTAGCATTTATAACTAACGCGAGAATGGACAGATTTTCTTCATTCACTGGTTTACACTCCGATTTCCGGCCATAAGGCCATTTAATTTTTGAACCATTAGCGCTGGCATTGCCGCTGGCTTCTTGGTCAATGCATTTAAGCAGGCCAATTTGACGTGCCCTTCACACAAAAGTGTATCGCCTCTGTAAACATTTTGGCTCATTGACAGAGTCACTTTTTTAACCGTCTCTACAGTTGCAGCCACACTAATTTCATCATCTAATACCGCAGAGCTATGATATTTAATTTGCACCTCATGCACTACCAACTGCAATCCATCAAAAAGAGCGGGCTTACCATAACCCAAGCTACGCATTAGCTCAGTCCTAGCGCGCTCCATAAATTTAAGGTAATTAGCGTAGTAGACAATGCCACCGGCGTCTGTGTCTTCAATATAGACACGCATCGGCACAGAAAATTCAGTCATCCATGACATCCATTTGTTGCTGTATACGTTTTGGACTTTTAAGACCAAAGTGCTCATAGGCCATCCGTGTCGCCATGCGGCCTCTTGATGTTCTCATCAAATAACCCTGCTGAATCAAGTATGGTTCAAGCACGTCTTCGATCGTTCCTCGCTCCTCACTTAGAGCTGCCGCCAAACTGTCCACTCCGACTGGGCCACCGTCAAACTTTTCCATCAAGGTCAATAGTAAACGACGGTCCTGATGATCAAAGCCACTCTGATCGACATTGAGCATATTAAGTGCCGCATCTGCGGTCTGCTGAGTAATTGATCCATCACCTTTAACTTCAGCATAGTCTCTGACTCGCCGCAGGAGCCTATTTGCTATTCGAGGTGTTCCTCGAGCTCGGCAGGCAATTTCTTGCGCACCCTGCTCGTCGATTTTCACATTAAGAATATTACTTGCTCGCCGCACAATACTTGCTAGATCTTCCACCGAATAGAACTCTAATCGCTGAACAATACCGAATCTGTCTCGAAGAGGGGATGTTAAAAGCCCAGCTCGTGTAGTGGCTCCCACCAAGGTGAAGGGCGGCAGGTCCAGTTTTATAGAGCGTGCAGCGGGCCCCTCGCCTATAACGATATCTAGCTGGTAGTCTTCCAAGGCTGGGTAGAGAATCTCCTCCACAACCGGGCTAAGTCGATGAATCTCATCAATAAACAAAACATCACCCGATTCAAGATTTGTTAGCAATGCAGCGAGATCTCCAGCTTTTTCCAACACTGGACCCGAAGTGGTTTTAAGATCGACTTTCATCTCATTAGCAATAATATGCGCTAACGTCGTTTTCCCTAATCCAGGAGGTCCAAACACCAAAGTGTGGTCAAGAGGCTCTGCGCGACGACGTGCGGCTTCGATAAAGATTTCAAGTTGCTGCTTAACAACAGGCTGACCGACGTATTCCTCTAGGGTTACAGGACGCAACGCTCTATCAAAGCGCTCTTCAGATGCAGAGATGTCAGGAGAAATTAAGCGATCAGGCTCTATCATTGGATAAGGTCTCGAATTTGTCTTCTAGCATACATTGGTGGTGTTAAACTTTCACTAAACAACAAAATTAAACAGGCAACATTTATAAATTCCGACGTTTATTTAGATACCATCGACTTTAAGGCTCCTCTAATCAATTGCTCCGCCGTCGTTACTTGATCACTCTCGGTACGACTGATCATTTTAGCGGCATCCTGGGGCTTGTATCCCAACGCTATCAATGCGCTCTCTGCCTCTTGCTGTATATCCGGTCGTTTAACTGCAACGCTTGCATTGGTAGTTACGTCAATGTGATCGATTCGATCTCTCATTTCAATCACTAGTCTCTCTGCGGTCTTTTTACCTACCCCGGGAAGTTTCACCAAGGTTGCAACATCATTGGTGCGTATGGCGTGAGCAAATTCACCCGCTGTCATTCCAGACAGAATACCCAGGGCCATTTTTGGACCCACTCCATTAACTTTAATGAGGGTACGAAACAAGCTTCGCTCTGGTAACGACGAAAATCCGAACAGTAATTGGGCATCATCTCGAACGACAAAATGCGTGTGTAAGGTGACTCCCCCGCCAACCTCCGGGAGTTCAAAAAACGTGCCCAAAGAAACCAGCACCTCATAGCCAACGCCCTGCACATCGACCAGTACGTCCGGTGCAATTTTACTAACGATTATTCCTGTAATTTGTCCAATCATATGCCGTTAATCTCTTTAAATTTTTGGTGTAAGGTACCTTTACTTATGTCTACCACGAGAAAAACCTGTGGTTGTATTCCCCAACGCTGCTTTAGTATGCATGCTATGGGCATGACAAATGGCTACGGCAAGAGCGTCTGCCGCATCTTCAGAGGGTGACTGAGATAATTTTAATAGCTGCTTGATCATCATTTGGACCTGGTTCTTATCGGCAGCCCCAGTGCCTACAACTGCCTGCTTGACGCTTCTTGCGGAATACTCGCCAACCGGAAGCCCCGCATTAACGCCAGCCACAATAGCCGCCCCCCTTGCTTGCCCTAACTTCAGCGCCGCACGAGGATCCTTTGCAAAAAATACCTCTTCAATACCCATATGCTCAGGATGATACTGTTGAATGATTTCACTGACACCATCAAATATTATTTTCAACCGGTCAGGCAATGACTTTTCTGGTAGTCGAATAATACCACTGGAGATGTAGGCAATTTTACTTCCAGCAACATCAATCACACCATATCCGGTGCGTCTCGAGCCTGGATCTATTCCCAAAATTCTAATCATTTTTCTTCTTGAGTGACTACGTAGTGAGAGTGTTGCAACCACACTGGGCTGAGTCAACAAATAAAAAAGCCCTCTGAACAGAATTCAGAGGGCTTGTTCTAAAACTAAGGTTATAACCGTGTCGGTTAGTCCTCAGATTTCGCAGCAGGCGTGGCCTTTGCTTTAGGTGCAGCTTTAGCTTTTGGTGCCGCTTTAGCCTTTGGTGCGGCTTTAGCTTTAGGTGCAGCTTTAGCTTTAGGTGCAGCTTTAGCTTTAGGTGCAGCTTCTTCTGCAGCCGGAGCTTCTTCAGCAACGGGGGCTTCTTCAACCACTGGAGCTTCTTCAACCACTGGAGCTTCTTCAGTAACGGGGGCTTCTTCAACCGCTGGGGCTTCTTCAACCACTGGAGCTTCTTCAACCACTGGCGCTTCCTCGACAACTGGAGTCTCTTCAACCACAGCTGCTTCTTCAACAACTGGGGCTTCTTCAACCACTGGTGCTGCGGGCATAACTGCCTTGATTAAGCCTTCAGCCAATAAAACTTTAACTTTCTCTTCTCCATTGACCCAATTTTTGTCAGCATCTTTTACCGCATAACGGCCGGATCCTTTCTGATATACAACGTATTCTTTTGTCTTTTTTATAACTTTCATCGGTATTACCTCGTTTAATGATTACTCGTTTGAGTATTAATTATCGCCCCCACTAGCGCGACGTGTTTTTACTGACCACTTACTTCAGACTACTTATCACTTACTTCAGACTACTTTTCAAAACTTTTAAAAGACCATCAGTGATGAACGGCCAAATCATTACCGTCCATTATTTCTTACCCACTAAAAAACGCCTTGCCATTAATGCTAATACGCTAAATGCCCTACTAATCTTCCTTCTTACGCAAGCGAATATTTAGATCTCGCAATTGTGCCGTATCGACATTGCTTGGTGCGTCAGTTAGTAAGCAGGCCGCAGACTGCGTCTTGGGAAATGCCATCACATCACGAATGGAGTCTGCACCAACCATTAACATAATCAGACGATCTAGACCAAAGGCGACTCCCCCATGCGGTGGCGCACCAAACTTCAATGCATCGAGTAAGAACCCGAACTTTTCGCGCTGCTCCTCAGCATCAATGCCTAATATATCAAACACGACTGCTTGCATATGCTGATCATGAATTCGTATAGAGCCTCCGCCTAATTCGACGCCATTAAGCACCATGTCATAAGCACGAGATAACGCGTTAGCTGGATCTGACTTTAGGTCCTCAATCGAACATGAGGGCGCAGTAAACGGATGGTGGAGCGGCGTCAAGCCTCCTGATTCAGTCCTGTCAAACATAGGGAAGTCAATGACCCACATTGGCGCCCATTCACAGGTGAAAAGGTCGAGATCTACCCCAACTTTGCAGCGCAAAGCACCAAGTGCTTCAGAAACAATTGCGGACGTATCCGCACCAAAAAACACTATATCGCCATCAGAGACATCTAGGCGTTGCATAACAGCCAATGTGACTTCTTCGCCAAGAAACTTAATGATCGGAGACTGTAGACCTTCAATACCATTTTCCAGGGCATTAACTTTTATCCACGCAAGACCCTTGGCACCATAAATACTGACAAATTTGGTGTAATCATCAATTTGCTTTCTAGAGATTGTCGCGCCACCAGGCACTTTAAGCG
>OJEJ01000506.1_pt1 | contig 11141 bp, 10 predicted proteins | sample 1593271 | NCBI WGS metagenome assembly OJEJ01 (sample SAMN05416877, study PRJEB24817) | seawater metagenome | isolation source: Sea water | place: Canada:Atlantic | collected 2013-11
TCCAAAAACTAAATTCAAGTCTAATGCTCGTCACCATGCCTTGTATTCTGATAGACCGAGTAGACGGTTTCCAGAGCTCTGTATTGGCTTCGATAAATAATTTACACATGGGAGTTCCTCGCAATACATGGCCCACAGGCTCATATTTAGATAACTATTTCTGAGACTGAGGAATCAACTAGTCCGTATAAAAGCATATTTCTTCTGCCCGCGCTATAGTTACAAAGAGCTGCATAACCTGAGGTGCTTTTATACTATGCTCTTAAAGGTGAGTGGTATGCATTTAGTAGTTTAAGTAACTGGACATATTGTTGCTCGTTCAATAGGCCGAGCTGTTTTTTAAAAGCATCAACGCCGAGTTCGAACGCTTCATTTAGGGCCGCAGCTCTATTTGTACTTTGATTTTTCGCCACTGCTGCAGACGAGTTGTTAGTTTGCTTTATTATCATCTTTTGAGTTTCCTTTAACGTAAAAAACTGCCTAGGGGTTAAACTATAGTTAAATCCCATCGGTTGTTGGTAGTATTATGCTACTAACGAGATGACAGTTTTATCCGAGAAACAGTTGATCTTCAGCTAATTTACTCGTTAAAGTATAATCGATAAATACAGCGAAGCTATGCAGTGGTAGCCATTGGCGATGTAAACTTTAGGCATGAGTCAGATTACTTGGTCATGATCTCCCAGAACTGAAGGTATCTAGCGAACTCATGTTGACTAGCCCAACGTGCCGTCGCATAACAGAAAAGGTAGTGCACCATACAGAATTTTATTGAACTTAAACTTGGTCGTGGATAGTCATGATGGATATGGTTCGTCCAAACAATACTTGGGTCAAGAAAGTACCTAAGTTCACTTTTTGACCGGTAGTCCGAAAGGGTAGTTTATTGTATTAAAACTAGTTCATCTTGCCGTATAGTGCACGCCATGATAACTGCCCAAAGTGTTTTAGAGTCCACCTTCGGATACCCATCCTTCCGCCATCCGCAAGAAGACATCATTAATACTGTTGTCGCCGGCGGAGATGCCCTGGTACTGATGCCTACGGGGGGCGGGAAATCATTGTGCTACCAAATACCTGCGCTGGTTCGTGATGGCTGCGGGATTGTGGTGTCACCGTTAATTGCCCTAATGCAAGACCAAGTTGATGCACTTCGCCAGCTTGGCGTTAAAGCGAGTTACCTCAACTCGACATTATCAGCAGAGGAAGCCTATAACACCGAACAAGCATTGCTAGCAGGTCAGCTCGACTTGCTCTATGTGGCACCGGAACGGCTTAAGCAGCAGCGCATGTTAGATTTGCTGAACCGAGCGCCAATAGCACTGTTTGCCATCGATGAAGCCCACTGTGTATCGCAATGGGGGCATGATTTTAGAGCTGATTATCTGCAGCTAGGTATTCTCCATGAACAGTTTCCCGATATACCCCGTATTGCTTTAACGGCCACCGCAGATGCGCGCACCAGAAGTGAAATTATTAAGCGCCTTGACCTTGATGGCGCGCGTAAATTTGTCTCTGGCTTTGATAGACCTAATATTCGTTACACTATTGGTTTAAAGCACAATGCTAAGCAACAGTTACAGCAGTTTTTAACTGAGCAGCATAGAAATGATGCGGGTATTATTTATTGTCTCTCACGTAAAAAAACAGAAGACATTGCCTTTTGGTTGCAAGGGCAAGGATTCAATGCCTTGCCATACCATGCCGGCCTAGATGCAAAAACACGCTCTAATCACCAATCGCGATTTCTGCGTGAAGAAAGCATAATTATTGTTGCCACAGTCGCTTTTGGTATGGGTATTGATAAACCAGATGTACGCTTTGTGGCTCATCTAGATTTACCCAAAACGGTTGAGTCTTATTATCAAGAAACCGGTCGGGCCGGGCGTGATGGATTAGCCGCTAATGCGTGGATGATATACGGCTTGCAAGACGTCATAAAGCTCCGTCAAATGATGGAGAGTTCTGAGGGCAACGAAGAGCATAAGCGTGCAGAACAACACCGGCTAAATGCCATGCTAGGATTATGCGAGATAACAACCTGTCGTCGCCAAGCGCTACTTGATTACTTTGATGATGAACTACCGCAGCCCTGTGGTAACTGTGACACCTGCCTGAAACCTGTGCCCACATGGGATGGCACCCAAGCAGCGCGGATGGCGTTAAGCGCCTGTTATCGTACTGAGCAGCGTTTTGGTGTTAATTATTTAATCGACGTGCTGAGAGGCGCAGATGTCGAGAAAATCAAGCAAAACAACCACCATCAAATACCCACTTTTGGGGTTGGGAGTGACTTAGACAATAACCAATGGCGGTCGGTGTTCCGTCAGTTGGTAGCAAGAGGCTATTTGAGTGTCGATTTAGAGCGTTATGGTGCGCTGCGCATGGAAGAGAAGTGCAGGCCATTGTTGCGCGGTGAAGAGGCGATTGAACTGCGCAAGGATATTAAACAGCAGGCCGCTAAGCGCACAACGAAATCATCACTACCCATGGATATTGATGTCGCCCTTTGGGAGGCACTACGCGAATGCCGTCGTCGGCTAGCTGACGAACAGGGCGTGCCACCCTACGTGATCTTTCATGACAGTACACTACAAGAAATGTGTGTAAGCATACCGCAGAGTTTAACGGAATTTGCACGGTTGAGCGGCGTAGGTGAACGAAAACTGGATAAGTATGGCGCAGTGTTTTTGAGTGCAATTAACCAACACTTAGCAGACTAGTGACCGCCAATACTTTTGTTATTAGCACAAAATTACAAAAGGTTATGCTGTAAGAGGTCGCCCTACCTTAAACAGTAGAGAACTACTTTTAGATCTGTTGATTTGCCATCTTTTTATGTAGTTTAGAGTGTTGGCGGTGTTGGTCTGATTGAATCTTCAAGTGTGTTGAGCAGCAGCTTAATTTTATCCAAAGATTCAGTGAATTCATTGTTGGCCATAGAATCTGCAACTATTCCCCCACCTCCCCAGCAGTGCATTACCGCTTTAGATGCAACTATAGTGCGAATGGCAATATTCATGTCCATATGGTTATTGGCACTCAGATAGCCAATGCTGCCGCAATAAGCTGATCGCCTAAGCGGCTCAAGCTCTTCAATAATTTCCATGGCTCGTTTTTTGGGCGCTCCGGTAATCGAGCCCCCTGGGAAGGAGTCTCGTAACAATCCTAGAGGCGAGCTCTCTGGCGCAAGCTCTCCGGTCACGGTACTCACTAAGTGATGAACATTAGGGAAGCTTTCTAATGCGAATAATAGGGGTGTTTTTACCGTCCCTGGAGTGCAGTTTTTACTTATATCATTTCGCAGAAGGTCAACAATCATTACGTTTTCTGAGCGATCTTTCTGGCTACTAAGTAGTGTGTCAGCATTTTTTTGATCTTGTTGTGCTGATTTTCCCCGTGGCATTGTGCCTTTAATGGGCTTAGTTTCTACCAGTAGTGTATTGGTAGATTTTTGCGGTGATATTTTTAGAAAACGTTCGGGGGACATTGATAATAATGCCTGATTAGGCCAGCGCCAAAAAGCCGAATAGGGCGATGCAGTGGCTTTGCGTAAACGCTGGTACGCTATCCATTCATCACCCTCATAAGGGGCGGAAAAGTGTTGAGTGAAATTAGTTTGGTAGCAATCTCCGCTGTTGATATAACGTTTTATACTCTCAATCGCCTTGAGATATTCTTTTTTGCTGGTAGTTGCTGAAAAACACCGTGTAAGGCTAAAGTTTGTTTCATGAGTGTTGTCTTTTAGCGGGATGCCACTCAGACGTTCGATAATGTCAGACTTCAGTGAGGCTGGGCAGCTTTCATGGAAAACAGCTTCAGCACTTTGACGATCATGATAAACCGTTAGCGCCCACAGAAATCTACCAATACGCATATCAGGAAGATCGACCGCGCTTTCAGCCTTACTGGGTATGTCTATAAGACGCCTTCCCAAATCATAGCCAAAAAAGCCCATCAGACCGCCGGTGAAAGGCAGGCTCTCGTAGCGCTTTTCTATCGGTAGCAGTGGGTCGAGAATCTCTTGGGCGATTGCGAATGGGTCCTCTTCAGATGTGCGGGTCATCGAAGGCCCAGTAATGGTCGATTCGCCACCTCGGGTTTCAATAATGATGTCCGCAGCACTGGACATAATGTCGATATTACCCTGTAGGCTCGTTGGCTTTCCACTGTCGAGCCATATGGCCTCGGGCATGTCGTTGATTTTTTCAAACAACACTGCACAATCGGCTACATAGGGTACTTCATGGCGAGTAATTGACTTCAATACTTATGGGCCTTTTCAGCGTAATTAGCGGCTGGTCTGTTAAAATATAGTTGATGACACTCTATGGATTTAGTCGCTCACACGCAATCAACAATTGACTCCTATGTACGATTAATTCATCTTGTCAGCCTTACAAAAAAAGGTTTTATAAAATGATCACTATTCGCGTCGCTACCGCCCATCAAGATGCTTCCATGTTGACTCAGCATAATTGCGCAATGGCCCTTGAGACTGAGAACAAGATACTGGATCCCAAAGCGGCTCAGTTGGGCGTTTTTGGGCTATTTGATCGTCCTCAGTTTGGCTTTTATTTAGTTGCCGAGGTTGATGGCAAACCGGCGGCGAGTCTGATGGTCACCTATGAATGGTCTGACTGGCGCAATGGTCTGTTTTGGTGGATTCAGTCGGTTTACGTCAAAGAGGATTATCGGCGCAAAGGAATATATCGAGCCATGTACGCTGAGTTAAAACGCATGTCTCAATCACAGTCAACTCCCGTCTGTGGCTTTCGACTCTATGCTGAAACTGACAACACAAACGCTCATGAGACTTATCGAGAATGTGGAATGCATGTGTGTGAATACCTAATGTTTGAGGAGAGCAATACTCAGGCTGGGTAAAGCCTGCTTATAAGAGCGGGAACTGCATTTTCAACCCGCAGTATTCGCGACCCAAGATGAACAGGGGCAAAGCCAGCTTGTACTAGTTTCTCTACCTCAAAAGGTATAAATCCGCCCTCAGGCCCAATAGCGAGTGTGGTTGCGAACTTACAGTCGATGGGGCAGCGTTGCTCGGTATGAGGATGAGCCACTATGGCTGTTGAGCTGCCTACAACACTGGGTAGCTCATCTTCAACGAAAGGTTTAAACAGTTTACGCAGATGTACCGTTGGAAGTAGGGTATCCATAGACTGTTCCAAGCCCAAAATGAGTTGTTCCTCTATGGCTTCTGGCGCCAGCAGCGGCGACTGCCAAAAACTCTTCTCTACCCGGCTGGAGTTAACCAAATATACGGTTTTCACACCCATCGCGGCGATAGTCTGCAAGATACGCCGCACCATTTTGGGCCTTGGTAGTGCCAAGATTATGGTCATTGGCAGTGGTGCAGGGGCTTTAGTCTTCAGCTCAACTTCTACTGTTGCACTCATGTTGTCGATGGACGTTATTGTACCTGACCCTATGGCGCCGTTTATCTGTCCCACGCGGACAGTATCGCCCTTGTTAAGTCGCTGAACTCGAATAACGTGCTCTAGTTGCCGACCCACTATGGTGGTTATGTTGTTTTGGATATTTTCCGATCTTAGAAGCAGTAAATTCATGGCGTAATTGTAATCGATATAGAGCGACACAGAAAATTATGTTTTCGGTCTCTTACTGCAGATAAAACCAATTAGTCGCTATCAGTTATTGCATCGCTAGGCTAGGGCAATGACAATGGATATATCGGGTAGGGGCTTGTGCTAAAAAGCCGTATGTATAAAACTCGGTGCCGCTGGACTTAATGTGGGTTTTAAGAAGTACCTTTGGCCTAGCGGACTAAACTAAAAAATAAATCAGGGAGATGACAGTGACCAACAAAATTCCGAGAAACAGAGACAATGATTATACCGAAGACATGGCCCAGCAAAGACGTGATTTTGCTAGTCAAATAACGTCGTCCTCGCTCGATAATATTGGTCATTATTCTATTGATCCTGCGCTTACCGCGGGCAATATCGAGAACTTCATTGGCGTAGCGCAGGTGCCCTTAGGCTTGATAGGGCCCTTGTTGGTCAACGGCGAGCATGCTCAAGGCGAATTTTATGTGCCTATGGCAACCAGCGAGGGGACTCTAGTTGCTAGTTATAACCGAGGTGCAAGTTTATTGCGGGCTGCTGGCGGGGTAACGGTTTCTGTGGTTGATGATGCAATGCAGCGTGCGCCAGTATTTATGTTTGAAAATGCTCGTCAAGCCAGAGATTTTGGCGTTTGGGTTGAGGATAATTTTGCTGAAATCGCGGCGCAGGCTGAGACCACTACCTCCTCTGGCAAGCTCCGAAACATACAACAATTTGCAGCAGCGCGAATGCGCTACCTACGATTCAATTACACCACAGGCGATGCAGCGGGTCAGAACATGGTCGGCAAGGCGACATTTGTTGCCTGTGAGTGGATCATGGCCAATTATCCGGGCATCCAGCGCTATCAGCTGTCAGGTGCCATGGATACCGATAAAAAGCACTCACAGCTCAATACGCTGCATACCCGAGGCAAGCGTGTTATCGCCGAGGTGACTATTCCCAGTGGCTTGATTGAAAAAGTCATGGGCACAACCGCTGAGGCCTTATATAAAGCCCGAGCTGTAAACCAGGTTGGCGGTTTACTTGCTGGCTCTATCAATACCGGTGCGCACTCGGCTAATGGCATTACTGCGACGTTTATCGCCACGGGACAAGATGTTGCTAACGTTGCAGAATCCTCTGCGGCTATTGTTTATGCGGACCTGGATGACAACGGCAATTATTACTTGTCGATCACTATACCCTCGTTAATTGTTGCTACCTATGGCGGCGGTACCGGATTACCCACACAGCAAGAATGTCTAAAAATGCTGGATTGCAGTGGTGCTGGTAAGGTTAACAAGTTAGCTGAAATTATTGGCGCTACTGTGATGGCCGGTGAGATCTCGTTAATGAGTGCAGTCTTAGCAGGTGACTGGGTGACCAGTCATGACGCCCTGGGACGCAATCGTTAATATAAAGTAGTCCCGCATTATAGTAATTATGCCTGACTTCACTATAATGCGGTGCCCTGGGCTCGTAGTTCAATGGATAGAATAGGGACCTCCTAAGTCTTAGATGCAGGTTCGATTCCTGCCGAGCCCACCAATCTTTCTTAACACCTCAAGTGTGCCTACTTGGCTATGGACTATACATAGAAAGTCTCCAGGGAGGTCTGGTGTTTAAGCATCTAGCATCCTTTAAATAGTGACCACTTTTCTGATGTCCACATCCGCGCATGCTTATAGTTCTAAGGGTCGTGTACCAGCGAGCTGACTAGATATAGGTAAGGATGTTGGCTATATTGTGGCTCCTGAGTAAACTTTCTGTAACGGAAAGTTTTACACTATGTATGGAGTAAAATATGAAGCAGTCTGTGCCATCGATATTTTTAGTCATTATTTTAGTATTACCTTGGGGAATGATTGGGCATGCTCAGCCGACACACCAAATTGATACTGAACGTTGGACAACAGCTCGAGCGACTGAGTGGTCAGAGCAATATCCCTGGATAGTGGGATTTAACTACGTCCCAAAGTCAGCCATTAATCAACTTGAAATGTGGCAGCAAGATACATTTGATCCCACCCAAATAAACCAAGAACTCGAATGGGCATCAAAAATTGGCTTCAATATGGTCCGAGTTTTTTTGCATCACATACCTTGGATGGAAAATAGCGAAGGGTTTTACCAACGTATTGATCAGTTCCTAAGCATCGCTGATACGCATAATATCGATGTAATGTTTGTTTTGTTTGATGATGTATGGAACCCAATGCCAAAAGCCGGAATACAGCCCAGCCCGCGCAAAGGGGTACATAATTCAGGTTGGGTGCAGTCTCCAGGCGCTGAAATTCTAGGTAATTTGGATAGGCATGATGAGATGGAGCCCTATGTCAGGGGTATAGTGTCACGTTACAGTGTTGATGATCGTGTCGCGATTTGGGATTTATATAATGAGCCTGGTAATCTTAATGCTATTCCCTACGGCCATTCTGAAGTTGATGAAAAGCCGAGGTTCTCTTTAGCACTCCTTAAAAAGACATTTGCATGGGCACGCGAGGAAAGTCCTACGCAACCTCTTACGTCAGGAGTCTGGCGACTTAAAAAGGGGTCTTGGCGCGGAGCGAGTGTGAATGACAGTGGGGCGGCGCTATTTAACTTTATGCTGGAACAATCCGACATAATTACATTCCATTCATATGAAGATCGCGAGAACACAACAACAGCTGTTAGCTATCTTGAAACTCTAAACAGGCCCATGATTTGTACTGAGTACGTAGCCCGAAGCCATGGCAGTAACTTCGATACTATATTGCCACTATTTGCGGATAAAAATATTGGCGCCATGCACTGGGGGTTTGTGTCGGGCAAAACGCAAACTATATACCCTTGGCGTTCTTGGGTATCTGTTATCCGATTTTGGGATGGATTATTTTCTGACAATCCAAATCCTTGGCATCATGACTTACTGTATTCGGATGGAACAGCCTATGACCCTTCAGAGGTAGATCTTATTAGTAGCCTAATGAGCAAGAAAATGTCGGAACAAGCTCAAAATAGTCAGTAATCGAGATATCACTTTAAACTCAGGATGGATCGCAAAACCGTTATAAATTCGAGGTATCGGGCTATTGTTAGTTGCAGCGATTAAAATATAGGCGGGAAATACAGTATGACAGCAGATCAAATTTTTAGCCTATGTAGCGCGATTGCTATGGCCGGTTGGGCAGGGCTAGTATTTGCCCCACGATGGATCGTAACGCGTGATTGGGTCGCTCCAGTTATCGCGCCTTTGCTCATTGCCGTGTTCTACGGCTGGCTAATGACAAATAACAAGCCTCCTAGTGGTGGTGGTTTTGGATCATTACAAGAAGTCACCATATTATTCTCTGACCCGAATCTGTTATTGGCAGGATGGATACATTATTTAGCCTTTGATCTATTTGTTGGCGCATGGGAAGTTCGAGACGCGCAACGTCAAGGTATTCATCATTTACTGGTTATCCCCTGTTTATTGGCCACACTTATGGCCGGGCCAGCAGGGCTTGCTTTGTATTGGTTACTTCGAGTGCTCGTGGGGTTTGTGAAGCAGAGACAGCTCAATCAGGGGCAAGATAGTTTATGAATAATCTGCAATCACCCCTTGTATGCCCGCGCTGGCCAACAATAGTTGAGCTTAAATCAACTCAGATTTTTTGGTACCGCGCTGCTTTATTTAATTTTGCACTGATGGTGTTCTGTTTGGTTGCAGGGCTTTTTGATGACAGGACATTGAACGGCATATCGGTATGGAGTAAGCCAGTCAAATTTGGCCTATCGATAGGCGTGTATTTTTTAACCTTAACATGGTTCGCCACATTCTTAGATTCCAATACGTTGAGAAGTACGAGTGGTAAATGGCTGGTAGGAATACCGTTGATTGCGGGTATAACTGAGGTAGTGTACATCGTCATAATGGCAAGCTTAGGTGAAGCCTCTCATTTTAACCTGTCCTCTAGTTTTACAAGTGTTATGTACATGATCATGGGTATTGGTGCGGCCTCTATGGTGTTAGTTTTACCTTGGATGGCTTACCTAGTTGCAAAGCAAAACCCTATGTCAAACCCTGTAATTTTTGCCATTGTTATTGGTCTTTGTCTTACGTGTCTACTTGGTGGAGGTTTTGGAAATTATCTTAGTAGTAATGGTGGGCACTGGGTAAACGCCGCGCCAACCGATGCCAATGGAGTTTGGCTCTTTAACTGGGCCATGGATGGTGGTGACCTGCGTGTGGCGCACTTCTTTGGAATGCATGCAATGCACGCTTTTCCTATTTTTGTTGTGTTGCTTCCGCAACATTGGAGTCAAAGATTTAAGTTAAAAATACTTATTATTTTCATTGTGGCGTATGCCATGTTTAGTGCCCATACCTTTTTTCAAGCAGTCAATGGACAACCATTTTTGATGGGGTAAATCACCTAGGTAGACGAAGACATTGGTGTTATTTGTTTCTTATAGCTAAGACCACAAAAAAACCCTGGATGATTAATCATCCAGGGTTTTTTATTAGTTGGCTGATTGCTGATTCAGCTATTGTCCCAATTGGTATAGAGATTTTTAACTACAAAACTTCTAGGATTAACGCAACTATAAACTTCACTGGTAATTGCATCGGCTTTGTCAGCAACTTTGTAATAGTTGTAAGCCATTTCAGCTCTGGCCATAAAAGTTTGGAAATACGATAAGCTTATAAAATCATAGTCAGGATCTCTTTGCCCTAAGTATGGAATAATGTAGTTTACGCCATAGCCTTTCATTCCCGCAGAAGCAATAAGCTCCGCTGCAGCTCGCTCTGCTACTTTCGCATCATCCAATGTTTTACCTTCATTTAAAGAGCAGTCAGCATACTGAACGGGTCTTTTAACATCCGCCTCCATAGAGGCATCCATTGCTGAAACAACTTTATGCTGAAAGGTAGCTAGGTGAGGACCGCAGCTATGTGGTGCTTTTAGATTAGGATACTTCTCTTGAAAAACATTGACATAAGTACCCCATTCTTTATACATCTCTAGACCATTAGGCCAGTGTCCAACAATAACGTGCGTAAACGTACCCATACTATCACCAGCATGAATAGGCGTTAGCAAGCTCTGGTTGTACTTAAGCCCGTTTGTATTTGCGAAATCACCATATTTTTGCGAAAATTTCTCAACATCTTTGAATGTTTTACCGTCATTTAACGTACAAAAATTGTATTCGGCTCGAAGTTCATCATCACCCTCGGCTTTCATAGCAGTTACGGGCTCTTCATGATGATCTGCGATGCTTGCACCGGTAATCATTAGCAGCAGTGGTAGTAATATTAGTTTCTTTTGCATGATGTTACTCCTTAGTAAATTAAACCTTAAATTTGTAATATTTGATCCATCGGCCTACTAAAAAAACAGACGGCCTATAGATATCAATTAACGCGACTGATTACAGCTTGCTGCTCAACTAATGTCCCGTCTATATAAAGGGTAGAGTCGACGACTGCCGAGCTACTTTCTGCTGAATCAACTGTCCACTTCATAGAGTTCACATAGCTATGGTGCTCTGGATGATAACCACCCTGGGTTACGTCTAGAGAGACAG
>OJEJ01000507.1_pt1 | contig 11134 bp, 9 predicted proteins | sample 1593271 | NCBI WGS metagenome assembly OJEJ01 (sample SAMN05416877, study PRJEB24817) | seawater metagenome | isolation source: Sea water | place: Canada:Atlantic | collected 2013-11
ACACGTAAGGAGTCGTCGGCAGCGTCAGATGTGTATAAGAGACAGATATAGGCCACCTGCAAGATATCCAGGTAAACTAGTTCCTGCGAATACACCCAGGCATACTGCAAAGCATCTCCTTTAATATGGACCTGAAACTGACTATGAACTTATTCACTTGCACATACAAATATCGACAATAGCACCTAAAAATATTTTAAACTGGGCAAATAGAGTACTTTTATGAGGCACTATTTGTTATTTTTTTGACTGTAGATAATAGGCATCGAATGATGATTAACACCAAAATATATAAGGAGGTCTATAGCCTTTCTGAAAAGCTCATGGCGGCGGCAAAAAAAGACAATGTAGAGGCCTTCGGGTCACTCTACGCCCAGCTCAAGGCTATTTGCGTAGATAACGAAAATACCGACAAAGATCACCCAGAACAGTGGGAGACACTAGCTGACTTTACAGAAGACTTAACGGAGGCTGTAGGTGGCTACAAAAAAGCTCTACAAAAAGCTACGGCTATTAATTCTAAAGACCACATGTCATCCATCGCATTTTCTATGGCGACCTTGCAGCTGGCATTAGGGGAAAGGGAGGCGGCAACTAAAAATCTCCAAGATGCTAAAATCAGCGCGAATAAAATCGCTGACAAAGACCTTAAAAAAGAAATAGATGACCTGCTTAAAACACTAACTGCCGATTAAGTTTGGCTGCGTTAGTTTAAAGAGAAAGGTACCAAAAAAAGATGGTAGCTACGGGTGGACTTGAACCACCGACCCCAGCATTATGAATGCTGTGCTCTAACCAGCTGAGCTACGTAGCCATAGGTATTAACCCGCAAAACTGCCCGGGTTATTTGGAGGCGAGAAGTTACACTTGCCGCGCCCCTGAGTCAAGTCTGATCGCCACCTTTTTCCTTTAATTCGTTGCTCTAATAAGGGTAGTACAATAGGATAGTTGTATAGGAGTGGGTTTTTGCCCAAGTGTTGCTGACAAAACCCATGGATTTACCATCGTATTGAAACAAAAAATAAATAAAAAAATGTAACGATAGCGACTAAATATCACTATTGGGGAGTAAAAATTTTGGGTGAGATAAGGACTAATGATCAGGACGCCGCGGTAACCATTACCACTAGAACTTCAGGCTTTTATGAGGGCTTTAATCCCGTTGTGGCATTAACGCCAAAGATTTTAGTGGCTGCTCTTATTCTGTGGGTAGGTTTGTCGCCATCGGCCGCTGGGCAAGTGTTATTAGAGGTCCAAACTTGGTCGACGCAAAACTTTGGTGGCTGGTATGTCTATGTCACGGCGTTTTATACCATCGTGTGTTTAGCCCTCGGTATTTGGCCACGCACTGCGCATGTGAAGTTGGGTCAGATTGATGAGAAGCCCGAGTTTTCTATGTTCACTTGGCTGTCTATGATGTTTGGCGCTGGTATCGGCATAGGTATGTTGACCTATTCCACGGCAGAGCCAATTTTTCATTTTGCTAATAATCCCGATACGATTAAGGGTCTCACCACAGGCTTGGACGAAGATAATGTTCGTAATGCGTATAAGTGGGCCATGTTGCATTATGGTCTAACGCCGTGGGCCTGTTACGGCGTAGTGGGTATTTCTCTGGGTTATTTATCTTATAACCGCGGTCTACCGCTGACTATTCGCAGTGCATTGCAGCCACTGTTTGGGCGTGCTATGTCGGGCGGTTTTGGTCATGTGGTCGACATTGTTGCCATTCTGGCGACCATTGTTGGATTAAGCGTCACCATTGGCTATGGAGTGTCTCAATTCGCCTCGGGCTTATTTAATATCAGTGGCGCTGATTGGCTAGTGGGAGAAGGCGGCAAACCGACTTTATTGGCGCAGTTAGTGGGCCTTATTTTAATTATCAGTGCCTCCTGTTTATCAGCGATGTCGGGTCTGCAGAAAGGTATTAAGTGGCTGTCCAATATTAATATGGGACTGTCGGTCTTTTTGATTGCGTTTTTTGTCTTGTTCGGCGCTACTTTCTTTGCACTACAAACCTTCTTTTATGCCATCTGGGACTATTTAATTGCGCTACCGGCAATGTCCACTACTGTTTGGCGGGCCGCGGGAACAGAAACTTCAGTTGCTCTTGAAGGATGGCAGGCGTCCTGGACTATCTTTTATTGGGCCTGGTGGATCGCTTTTGCTCCCTTTGTTGGTTTATTTTTAGCGCGAGTGTCTCGTGGCAGAACGATTCGCGAATACGTTATTGGCGCGATGATTATCCCCTCATTAATTTGTCTGGTGTGGTTTACCTTTATTGGTGCAACCGCCATTGATCTAGAGCTATCAGGTGTCGCTCAAGGCGCTATTGTCAATGCAGATATTTCTGCACAGCTGTTTGAGACCATTAACTTGATCCTCACGCCTAACATGGCTGTGGGTCTTTCTGTGGTTATTGTGGTCTTGCTACTCACCTTTTTGGTGACCTCGGCAGATTCGGGTATTTTAATTATCAATACGCTGGCATCAGGGGGTAACCAAAGCCAAAAACAGACTAAACATGTGGTTATTTGGGGTACGCTCTTTTCAATCTTAATTGGTGTTTTGTTGGCTGCCGGTGGAATGGATGCTCTGAGGTCAGTCATGATTATTGGTGCGCTGCCATTTTCTATTGTTATGGCGCTAATGGCGGTGTCCTTGGTTAAAACTCTCGTCACAGACGAAAAGTAATGACCCGCAGTGCTGCATTAACTTGGTACTGGATAGTCATTATTAGACACTGTTAAAAGTCGCTCTAAGCGGCAATAATATACCAATCAAATAATATCAATCAGTAGTACTACAGAGGACATAATAATGAGAGAAGCAGTAATCGTATCCACAGCGCGAACAGCGCTAACCAAGGCGGCTCGAGGCGCATTTAACAATACTCATGGTGTAAAGCTAGCAGCTCATTCCATTCAGCATGCTATTGCTCGCGCCGGAATTGATCCCGCTGAAGTGGATGATGTCATCTTAGGTAATGCTTCACATGCAGGTACTACTGGCATGAACATTGGTCGCAATGCGGCTCTTTCAGCAGGTTGCCCGGTGACTACATCAGGTACCACTATTAACCGCTTTTGTTCATCGGGTTTGCAGTCTCTTGCCATGGGCGCAGGGCGAATTATTGCTGAAGGCGTAGATATTATGGTGACTGGGGGTGTTGAAAGTATCTCAATTCCTGGTACAAGTGATCCCTCTGAGACGGTAGAGCCTGAGCTATTCGGTAAGTACCCAGGTTTGTGGTACCCAATGATCAAGACCGCTGACATTGTTGCCGATCGTTACAATATCTCTCGTGAAGCGCAAGATGAGTACTCACTGATCAGTCAGCAACGTACAGCTGCAGGACAAGAGTCCGGCAAGTTTGACGACGAAATTGTCGCCATGAACACCATCATGAAAGTGAAGAACAGAGAAACGGGCGAAATCACCGAGCAGGCTGCGGTAGCTGATCGTGATGATTGTAACCGTCCATCTACTACCATTGAAGGGTTAGCGAGCCTAGCACCTATTATGGGTGAAGGTAACTTCATTACTGCAGGCAACGCCTCTCAGTTATCAGACGGATCTTCTGCACAGGTCATCATGGAACGCTCAGAAGCAGAGCGTCGTGGTTTAGACATCTTGGGCACTTTCCGCGGCTTTGCTGTGGGTGGTTGTGAGCCAGATGAGATGGGTATTGGCCCTATCGTTGCCGTACCTAAGTTACTTAAAGCAGCGGGTCTAACCGTCGATGACATTGATTTGTGGGAGCTCAACGAAGCATTCGCCAGTCAGGTCATCTACAGCCGCGACACATTGGGTATTCCAATGGACAAGTTGAATGTTAATGGCGGTTCTATCTCTATTGGTCACCCATTTGGTATGTCAGGTTCACGCATGGTCGGTCACCTATTAATTGAAGGCCGTCGCCGTAAAGCCAAGTATGGCGTTGTCACTATGTGTATTGGTGGTGGTATGGGAGCAGCTGGCTTGTTCGAGATTAATTCTTAATAGAGTCACTCCTAGCGAAAGCCAGAGTCATTAAAAAGCCCGGTTACCTTTTAGGTAACCGGGCTTTTTTGTTTCTATTGGCCGCTAGTTAGCAACCACTTACTATTGCGCGTTAGCTGATTCTACAATACGTTTCATGTCAGTCATGTAGCCGCGCAGCTCGTGGCCAATAATTTCTACATCATGGTCGCGAATAGCATCGTTGACTTCAATTAAACGAATGTTATCTACCGCATTAGAAGGGTCAGTTAAACCGCCGCCTAGGTCTTCTAGGGTTAGTGCATCAGCGTGTGCTTGCAGTAGTGGTACAGCAGCGTGGGTGAACAAGTAGTTACCGTATTCAGCAGTATCTGATATTACCACGTTCATTTCGTACAACTTGTTACGAGCAATACAGTTGGCAATTAACGGAGTTTCGTGAAGTGACTCGTAATAGGCAGACTCTTCGATAATGCCTGAGGCAACCATGGTGTCAAAGGCTAGTTCGACGCCGGCTTTGATCATGGCGACTAAATAAATGCCCTTATCGTAGAACTCTTGCTCGGTGATCTCAGTGTCGCAGTCTGCGGCTTGCTCAAAGCTGGTATCTGCGGTTTGGGCACGCCACTTTAATAGGTTGGCATCATCGTTAGCCCAATCAACCATCATGGTACGAGAAAACTCACCTTCAATAATGTCGTCCATATGCTTTTGGAAAAGCGGTGCTAAGATGACTTTTAGCTCTTCTGCCATGTCGAATGCTTTGATTTTGGCAGGATTACTTAAACGGTCCATCATGTTAGTAATACCGCCGTGCTTGAGGCCCTCAGTGACTGTTTCCCAGCCGTACTGAATTAATTTGCGCGCATAGGCTGCTTCAATACCTAGATTTAGCAACTGCTGGTGACCCAAAACAGCGCCAGTTTGCAGCATGCCACAAAGAATAGTTTGTTCGCCCATTAAGTCTGATTTTACTTCAGCAATGAAGGATGACTCTAATACCCCCGCACGATCACCACCGGTGGCTGAGGCATACGCCTTAGCAATAGCGTGACCATTGCCTCTAGGGTCATTTTCCGGGTGCACAGCAATCAGGGTTGGCACACCAAAGCCGCGCTTGTACTCTTCGCGCACTTCAGTACCAGGACACTTAGGGGCAACCATAATGACGGTGAGATCAGGACGAATTTGCATGCCTTCTTCGACAATATTAAAGCCGTGAGAATAGGCAAGAGTAGAGTCTTGTTTCATTAAAGGCATTACAGCCGTCACTGCAGCAGTGTGTTGCTTGTCAGGAGTTAAGTTGAGTACCAAGTCAGCAGTAGGAACGAGTTCTTCAGCAGTGCCAACGGTAAAGCCATTTTCAGAGGCCCACTGATAGGACTGGCGTTTCTCAGTAATCGCCTGCTCACGCAGGGCGTAAGATATGTTCAGACCAGAATCGCGCATATTAAGGCCTTGGTTGAGCCCTTGAGCACCACAGCCAATGATCACAATGTTCCAGCCCTTAATAAGATTACAACCGTCAGTAAACTCACTACGGTCCATAAAACGACATTTACCCAGCTGGCTCAATTTGTTGCTGAGGCTGAGAGTGTTAAAGTAATTTGCCATTGTTGTTCTCCAGTAACCGCCGTGCGGATAGTTTTTAAAGAGGGTGACATCTTTTTTTAAACGATGCGGGTGCGCAGTGTACCCAAGTACTGTTGTTGCTTAAAACGATATGTATTCAATGTCACGTTGCATATATTGCAATAATAAGGAATATTGAGTACCCTCTGGCCATGGATATTCGATCATTGACACTTTTTCAGCACCTTGCCAACACCTTGCACTTTGGCAAGACGGCTGCGGCTTGCTACGTTAGTCCATCAACGTTGAGTCGTGCCATTCAACGGCTGGAGGAACACTTGGGCAGTCAGTTGTTGATACGTGATAACCGCTCTGTGATTCTGACGGTGGAAGGCAAAAAACTATTATCCTACGCCGACCACCAGATTGAGCAATATGAGTCACTGAAGCTATCGCTTAATGAGTCGCAACAACAATTGTCTGGATCTTTGAATATTTACTGTTCAGTGACTGCGTCCTATGCCTATTTGCCACCTTTATTGGAGAAGTTTAGGCAAGCGCACCCGAATGTCGATATTTATCTTGATACCGGTGATGCCGCTGATGGTATTGATCAAATTAAAAGCCAGCGCGTCGATCTAGCCATTGCTGCGAAGCCTGATGACCTATCTAGCAGTATTCATTTTAAACATATAGCATCTGTCGCCTTAGGGATTGCTACCCCCAGAATAAATTGTGCCGTGAAAAAGGCTCTTCAGGCAGATAGCATTGATTGGGCAAATGTGCCGATTATCTTACCCGAGCATGGAGTCGCTAGAAAACGCTTTGAACAATGGTTTCGTAAAAAAGGTGGCGGTCGTCCAAATGTCTATGCGCAGGTATCTGGTCAGGAGGCACTAGTGAGTATGGTTGCTTTAGGCTTCGGAATAGGCTTATCACCTATTGTGGTAGCTGATAATAGTCCCGTTAAAGAGCACATTGAAATAATGCCAGACACGGCTATAGCACCTTTTGATTTGGGACTCTGTTGTTTTAAAAAGAAATTACAGGATCCCATTATTGCAGCGTTTCTGAGCATGGTACCGCAGAACTCGACTATCTCTCCTGGCTAGCTAAAGCTCAGAGTGTCTTACCCTCTGCTTTTTAAGGTAGCGGTCATAATAGACCCGATAACGACAAACATTGCCCCGAGGATGGTGATAGTCTGCAGGGATTCCGGGACTATACCTTCCATTGGTATTAACTGCACCGACAACAGGGTAACTAACGGCGTCATAGCGATGACTGCACTGACTCTAGACGCTTCAATATGGGCCAGAGCCTCTGAGAAACATCCGTAGGCTACCAGAGTATTAAGGCCGCAGAACGCCAACAAAGACCATTGCATGTTAGTGAGTTCAGATAAAGTGTCGAAACTAGAAAAAGGTAAAAAGGCTAGCGCGCCAATCCAGTAAAACACTAGCATAGTCTCCTCTGGGTTAAATTCCTTGATTAGAAATTTTTGTATGATGGCATAACCGACCCAGGTGGTTGCGGCAGTAGCCAGCATGAGTAGGCCAACACCATAATCACTGAGAGACACAAAAATATCTGCAAACCGAGGGCTAAAGAACATTAATAAACCGCTCAAAAAGGTGCCAAAACCCAACCACTGCAGAATTGAAAAGCGTTCTTTGAAGACCACTACACCGGCTAGAAGCAGCATAACGGGTGCCAGCTGCATCATTAGCTGGGCTGCTTCTGGGGTGGTGCGTTCAAGGCCGAAAATATAGAGGGCATAATTACACACGAGCAATAAACCGGCGAGTAGCAGCTGCAGATTTAATTTAATGGATCTAAACTTGTGACGATTAACCAGTTTTTTACGCACTAAAAGAAACGGTGTAATAAGTGCTGCAGCAATAAAATACCGAAAAAATGTTGTGGTCATGGGATCCAGCGTTGTGAGCACTCCTTTTAAAGCAATCGGCAGTACTCCCCACATAAAGGCGGTGCAGGCGGCTAAAAATAAACCAAACCTCCAGCGCCCAGACAGGGGATTCATAACGGGCTAAACATTGAAGCGGAAGTGAATAACATCGCCGTCTTTAACAATATAGTCTTTGCCTTCTAATCGCCATTTGCCAACATCTTTGGCGCCTTGCTCTCCATTGCCAGCAATGTAGTCGTCATAACCGACGATTTCAGCGCGAATAAAACCTTTTTCAAAATCAGTGTGAATCTTACCCGCCGCCTGAGGTGCAGTCGCACCCACAGGAATGGTCCATGCACGTACTTCTTTAACACCTGCAGTAAAGTAAGTCTGAAGGCCCAGAAGCGTATATCCAGCACGAATAACTCGATTCAGTCCTGGCTCTTCCATACCAAGTTCTTGCAAAAACTCATCGCGCTCATCATCTTCAAGCTCGCCGATTTCGGCTTCTAGTTTGTTGCAAATAGGCACTACCACTGCGCCTTCACTCTCGGCTATAGCGATAACTGAATCAAGATAAGGATTGTTCTCAAAACCCTCTTCGTCGACATTGGCAATATACATGGTGGGTTTTAGCGTCAATGGGCTCAGAGGTTTAAGTAGTTTTAATTCATCGTCATTGAGTCCAAATGAACGCAATGGTTTTGCCTCATTGAGATGAGGGAGAATTTTTTCCAAGACTGCCTGCAGGGCAATGGAGTCCTTATCTTTACCTTTGGCTGATTTAGCAACGCGCAGCAGTGCTTTTTCAACACTTTCAAGGTCAGCCAATGCCAATTCAGTGTTGATAACGTCAATATCATCAGCAGGACTTATCTTGCCTTCTACATGAATAACATTTTCATCATCAAAACAGCGGACAACATGAGCAAGTGCGTCAGTTTCACGAATATTCGCCAAAAACTGGTTCCCCAAACCTTCGCCTTTTGAGGCCCCGGCTACCAATCCTGCAATATCAACAAACTCCATACTGGTCGGAATAATCTTTTCTGGACTAACAATCGCGGAAATTTTATCTTGGCGCGGGTCTGGAATGGGTACCACACCGGTGTTCGGTTCGATCGTGCAAAAAGGGAAGTTTTCAGCACTAATACCGGCTTTGGTGAGTGCATTAAACAGGGTTGATTTGCCAACGTTGGGGAGGCCGACAATACCGCAATTAAAACCCATAATGAAATCCTTGTGACTAGTAGTGACGGCTGGAATTGCCAGCTATAAGTTTATTCTGCGCTATGAAGCGCGGTCATGGCTCTTTCCCATTGACCTGATACTGCTAACGGCAGATATCGTAAAGCATCATCAATGCTATGGTTAATCAGTTCTTGCTCCTTGATAGGAGCTTTCTTGAGGACATAGTCTGCCACTTGCTTGGCATTGCCTGGATGACCTATGCCAATTCTAAGTCGAGCAAAATCTTTATTGTTGCCTAAACACTGCACCGTATCTCTAAGACCATTGTGGCCACCATGGCCACCACCCTTTTTAAAACGTGCAGTACCCGGTAACAGATCAAGCTCATCATGAGCGACAAGGATTTTATTGGTAGGTATTTTATAAAAACCGGCTATGGCTGCGACAGACTTCCCACTTAGATTCATGAAAGTACTCGGAATTAACAGCCTTAGCGTTTGCCCTTCAAGTTGCAGTAACGCCGTACCACCAAAAAATTTGGCTTCTTGCTTAATGATGACATTGTATGAATTTGCAAGGGCCAACACGAAATCGGCCCCAGCATTGTGGCGCGTTCGTTGGTAGGTAGAGCCGGGATTTCCCAGCCCTACGATTAACTCTACGGGCGCGTCCAATGTCAGGGCCTTTTCGTCAGCAGGGGAAGATTACTCTTCGCCTGCGTCCTCTGAGTCATCTGCACTTACAGGTGCTTCAGGTGCAGTATCTTCAATAACTATGGCTTTCGGCTTGTTAATCGTGACTACAGATAAGTCGTGGTCAGGACCATGACTTAAGGCAACACTCTCAACACCCTTTGGCAGTTTAATATCTGAAATGTGGATGTTCTGTCCAAGTTCAAGGTCAGTCATGTCAACTTCGATGTACTCAGGAAGATCTTTTGGTAGGCAGAAAATTTCCAGATCAGTCATGGTATGAGCAATTATACCGCCACCAATCTTAACGCCTTCGCAAATATCTTCGTTAGTAAAGTGCAATGGCACTCTGGTTTGTAGCTTAGTAGATTTGTTAACCCGCAAAAAGTCTAGGTGCAAAACAACCTGCTTTGCAGGATGACGTTGCACATCTTTAAGAATAACATCTTCAGATTTACCATCTATATCTAACGATACGATGTGTGAATAGAACGCTTCATTTTCAAGCGCTTTAACCACGTCTTTGTGAAGAAGAGTTAGCATGGCTGGATCTTTCTTTCCGCCATAGACAATTGCAGGTATTTCTCCGGCCAGACGACGCAGGCGGCGGCTCGCACCTTTCCCTGTATCTTCGCGACCTTTCGCATGTAAAGTAAAATCAGTAGACATAGTAGTCTCCAAAGTAGTGCCATAACAGACCGCGACCAGACCTGAAATGGAGTTTATAAGCCTCTTATGAGGCAGTTACATCAAGCCCTGTTATAAAAACATGGCGCTGATAGATTCTTTATTACTGATACGGCGTATTGATTCGGCCAACAGCGGGCCTATCGGAAGAACGCGAATCTTTTTGCATGTCTTAGCGTCATCTCGCAGTGGAATACTGTTAGTGACGACCAATTCATCAAGTTCTGAATGGGTAATGTTTTCTATCGCCGCACCGGACAAAACAGCGTGTGTTGCATAAGCGACAACCTTAATAGCCCCTTTTTCTTTAAGTGCCTGAGCGGCCTTACACAAAGTGCCTGCAGTATCGACCATGTCATCGACAAGTACGCAGGTGCGGCCACTAACTTCACCGATGAGATTCATAACTTCGCTTTCGTTCGCTGATGGACGACGTTTATCAATAATGGCCAAGTCACAGCCCAATTGTTTAGCGACGGCTCTGGCTCTCACTACGCCACCAATATCGGGAGAGACAACCAAAAGATCAGAGTAGTTTCTGCGCTCAATATCACCTAGCAAAACAGGTGCGCCGTAGACGTTGTCTACAGTACAGTTAAAGAAACCTTGAATTTGTTCAGCGTGCAAATCAACAGTTAATACGTGGTCAACACCCGCATTAGACAGCATATCTGCTACCACTTTGGCGCTGATGGGTACACGTACGGATCTGACTCTTCTATCTTGGCGCGCATAACCGAAGTACGGAACAACTGCGGTAATTCGGCCGGCTGATGCGCGACGTAACGCGTCAATCATCAGAACCAATTCCATTAGGTTTCGGTTGGTTGGTGCGCAGATAGGTTGGACAATAAAAATGTCATGACCGCGAACATTGTCGCGAATCTCAACGTTTATCTCTCCATCTGAGAAAAGCCCTACATGTGCATTACTAGGACTAACACCCAGTGAACGGGCAATTTCATTGCCCAAGTCTGGATTTGCGTTTCCGGTAAAGATCATTAATCTAGCCACGTCATGTTTCCCAATGCTCGTGATAGTTTGAAATGGCTGGGGCGGGAGGGATCGAACCTCCGATGACGGGATCAAAACCCGTTGC
>OJEJ01000509.1_pt1 | contig 11105 bp, 3 predicted proteins | sample 1593271 | NCBI WGS metagenome assembly OJEJ01 (sample SAMN05416877, study PRJEB24817) | seawater metagenome | isolation source: Sea water | place: Canada:Atlantic | collected 2013-11
TGTGGCAGGTGATGCTACAAGAACCACTGCAGAAGAGATTGAGGCGCATTTGGAGACCTTAATGCCTGGGCTTTAAGCCCATCCAGTCAAATCAGGGCTAGATTAAGTCGATTCAGCTGTAACTTTACCGGTAGGGTAATGCAAGGGATCCTTCGCAATCTATAGGACATGAATGTGAGTTCAAAAAATTTAGTGCTTTTGTGCAGTTTTTACCTTCTTTTTAGCAGTAACGTACTGTCTTCATCTTTCGATCTTGATATAGATGACGATGGGAAAACGGATGCATTAACCGATGGGTTATTAGCTATAAGATATATGTTTGGTTTATCTGATGCCCCTCTTATTACTGGAGTTATTGGGCAGGATGCGTCAAGAGCTACATCTGTGGAGATAGAGGCTTATTTGAATGAAAACCGATCTAACCTCGATATAGATGGAAGCGGCGATATATCTGCTCTAACTGACGGTCTGCTAATACTTAGAAATTTATTTGGGTTGGAAGGCGGGACTTTAATTTCTGATGTTATAGGCGATCAATCCACCAGAAGTTCAGCTGACGCCATTACTGATTATATTAATAGTATTAAGGACTCACATAACGATGGCTATTTAGATTCTCGTGATGCCTTTCCGTTCGACAATACCGAGTGGTTTGATGTTGATGGCGATGGAATCGGGGATAATGCTGATGATGATGTAAAGTTACCGCAATTTAAAGAAGACCCTATTATTCTTACCGATCTTGGTCTCTATCCTGCTGTTTGCAATTCAGGTTACTCATCACCAGATACGGGCTTTCAATTTGTTATACCTGTCAACATTAATAATGATGAGTGGCAAGACTTCATCGTCCATCAATGGTGCGATATTGATAGAGATATGAGTGGTGAAGTTATTCAAGGTCCCACGCCTGATGTATTGAGTGTTCAATTATCTAATGGCGATGGGACTTATCGTGATGGCAATCAAGAAGTATTTGGTGAGCTTGTTCCAAGCCTGGGTGGAGCTAGTAGAAAGTATGATACAGGTGATTTTAATGGTGATGGCAGGCTTGATTTTGCCTTTGCCATGAACTGGGAGGATGGCAGGAGTGGCAGCCCTTGGGAATATTCCAGAGCATCTCCAGCAGTCATTCTTTCTAAGAATGAAGCAGAATATGAGGTAGTGAAAATTGGCACTCCAGATTGGGGGCATGCTGTTTCAATCATTGAGAATGAAAGCGGAGATGTTGATGCGCTCTTTGCGGGCTTCTCAGGGATAGGATTACAAGCTTTAAGATATAGCGCCGAAGGTTGGGAAGATGTTACAGATGAATACCCTCCTGAAGATATTAAAGATGTCGGTGGTATTACTATCTCCAGGGGAACTTCAACTTGGGCTGGTGAGTTCAAATATCAAGATGATTATCTTATTGCCATTGACTCTTCTGCCGATGGGGCTGAAAACGGCCTAGCTTTGTGGTTCAGAGAAAATGATATTTGGAGTAAAGTTGACCAGCTTCTAGTTCCTGTTGCATTTAGAGCTAATTGGACTTCATGGCAAGGAAGCACTGGAACCATACCCGTTTATTTAGTAAATGATGAGTATGTGATTGGCTATGTTCCTCAGTCCATGTGCTTCTTTGAGGATAAGTTTGATGATAGCGGCAATATAACTTTTGCAGCTTTATTTCAATCTACAGTTCCTAGAGATGGTAGCGTAGTCGTTGAAGGAGGATCCTATATTGAGAATGAACAATATAATGTTCAAGGCGTAACAGTGTTTCAAATTCAAGAAAATAAAATCGTCGAGATAGCAAACCCATTCGATATTTATAACAAGTCCCTCTTTGCAAATTTCTTAGATTGCAGGGACCTCAATAATGATGGGTATGCTGATTTCTCAAGACATGTTTTCTCTCATACACCACCTGTTTATCTTGAATCGTGGCAAAGGGGCGGCACTCCAGTTATTAATCTCAATAATAAAGCCGGCGGATTAGTTGAATATGAAAATAATCAAGGTTATGAGATACCAGGGCATAGTTTGCTTAAAGATGCAAATAATGGCCAAGGCTACACAAGGGATATTAATGGGGACGGTATTGAAGATATAGTAGTGTATGCCGAGTCTATGTTCGGCAGTCAATACAATGGCTATGATGCTAGCATCGAGGTTTATATTGGAAATTATAATCTCTTATTGAAGTAATAATTAGCCTCTAGAGCAAGGATTGAGAAACAATATGACAAAGAAAATTATTTTCTCGTAAACCATTACTGCATAAGGGTTTCAAAAACTGTCTCTATTGAGTGGGAATAAATAATTACGACAGAACTGCAGAAGAGATTGAGGCGCATTTTGAGACATCAATGCCTACGCTGTAACCCCATCCAGTCAAGTCAGCACTAGATCGAGGTGGTTTTGAGGGGAAAGAAAACTGTAAGTAATTAATTAATGTAGGCCCAAACTAGTCAATGCCCGACATTAAAATTCTCTAAGTCATGGATTTATATACTAACTACCATTGGATTTTAACCAATTGGTCCCGCGTTCGAGTTACGGGCAGCCTATCATTTTTCTTCTAAATTTTATTAATAGTTCTTGTTGTATTGCCTGAAAATTTTCGCACTTAGTCTCTTACTTGTCACTACTCTTCGCTTGCTAGCCTGTTAATTTGCTTATTATAGTTAGTGCTTAATTTTAGAGGTTGGTGCCGTTAGATTAATTTAATTAGGATTAATTAGTGATTTATACAAAAGATTGGTGATATTATCATCGACAATAAAATTTTAAATGGTCTAGAGGTCAGTCTGTGAGTGAATTAAAAATGCCCAAAATTTTTAGAAATGCGTTAATTATCTCTTCGTTGCTGGTGACAGCTGGTTATTCGTCTGCACAGGTGCAGACAGTAACAGGTACATTATCTATAGCAGAGTTGTCTGCGGGCCAAACTACCAGTTTAACGGTTACCTACCAAGCTACTGATGACGCCAAGGTAACTGGATTAGGGCTGAGGCTTCACTATGATAGTTCAGTACTCGAGATGGGTGACTATACTGACAGGCTTAGAGAAAGTGCTCAGCCTTTTCAGATCAAAGACGATACGAGCGATTTTGATAGCGATCCCAAGACTGACAAATATTTTTTAACATCATGGGCTGACACCAGTGGTGATGGCTGGCCATTTGATGCAGTTCAACCAGCGACTCTTTATGCAGTTCCTCTAACCGCTATAAGTGGTTTTAATGGTAGTACCTTAAAATTTACTACATCTTCTACAGCGGCTGGATACTCGTTTGAGTCTACTGACGTAGCTGTAGCAAAAATCCCGGGCACAGTCTCGACTTTATCAGATCTCACAGCGTCCTACCCTGCTTTTGTAACCGCTGCACTAGCGATTAACATCCCTGTTAATAAGATAGGTGATGGACCGGACAAAACGAATGGAACGGCTGATGATGTCACCGTTAAAGGAAGCTATGTTGCCGGTGATTTAACCTTTGTTCGCCCACCAGTTAACCTTGAGGCTCCGGCCGCTATATGGTGTCCTGCTGGCGATGGGTGTACTGCAAGTAACAATACTGCCAAAGATGCTGTTCGTATGGGAAATAAGCTTGGCTTCCGAAAAATGCAATTTGCAGAGGCAGAGGCTTGGTGTGCCGCTGAAAATGGTCGATTACCCACTCGAGCTGAAATTGCGACTCATATAGTGCCAATTGTTGGAAATGGTAAAGCGTTTGAAACAGATCTTGTATGGCCTCAAGCAACGTCGAAGTACTGGACGGCCGACAAGAATGAAGCTGGCGACAAAGCGTTCGTCTATACAACACGGAATTATAATAATGACAATGTCGTTAACAATACGAATCAAAGCTTCAATTTGGAAAATAGTCCTTTATGGGTCATGTGTGTTGGAAGTTCCGCGGAGACTACCAGTCGTTCTAGCGGAGGTGTGTCCTCAGCAACGACTGCTATTACATTAACACCGGCATTTGCCTCAGATGTTTTAAGCTACACAGGGACGGTCCCTAATCCAGTGAGCGAAGTTACTCTGGCAACTGTTTTGACGGATAGCTTTGCTACTGTGGACTCTATTACAGCTAACGGAACTGCGGTGACAGGTAGTACATTTGCGATGGCTGATGGAAGCAATCCAGTGGATGTAAAAGTGTTGGCCGAGGATGGGACGGGTACAACGACGTATTCCGTAACCTTTACTCGCGCAGAGGCTATGGCGGTTACGGTTGCTGCAGGAGCAACCATAACGACAGTTAATCAAAGTTCGTATAGTGTTACAGGTACTTGTAATGTTACAGATGTATCGGTTGTTGTTACGCTAACGGGCGGTTCTGCCTCAGCCTCATCGGCTACAGCTACCTGTACTGACAGCGCATGGACGGCCACGGCTGATGCTAGTGGTCTCCCAGATGGCACAGTGACGGTGACTGCGGTTGGAACGTCTCCAGGAGAGACTAGTACAGCTGTGGGTTCTGCTACCAAAGATACTGCAGGGCCTGTCGTTAGTGTTCCGGCGTCTATTACAGTTGACGCGGCAAGCGCAGCGGGAACACCTGCTAGTAACGCTTCTATCGCAGCATTCTTGGCAGCAGCAACGGCGGCTGACATCGTGGATGGCAATGTTTCGGTGACTAACGATGCGCCATCAGTTTTCCCAATAGGTGCAACAACCGTAACCTTTAGTGCGGCTGATTCTCTTGGCAATATTGGTACTGCTACCGCGGTTGTCACTGTGGAAGATCAGTCTCCGCCAGTGATTACGGCTCCAGAGGCAACTACGATTACAGCGACTGACGCTGACGGTACGGCTAGGACGGCCACTGATGTTGCGGCTTGGCTTGATTCAGTGACTGGTTTAGACAATGTTGATGGTGCGCTCACAAATGCAGAAATTGGTAATGATGCTCCTGAAGTTTTCCCATTAGGTGCAACGACGGTTAAGTTTTTCATGCAGGATTCTTCGCAACTTGAAGGTAGTGCAACAGCAGTATTAACGATTGCAGATCTAACAGCTCCAGTTGTTACAGCGCCAGCCTCGATAACGGTAGCGGCAACCGATGCTAACGGTACGTCATCTAGTATTGCAGGACCCTGGGGAGTCTTCGGAGGAGCGACGGCGGATAATGTTACCTCTACCTATAGCGTTGCAACAGGTTCAGAAACTTGGGCTGGATTTGCAAATGAAAATGCATCTCTATATCCCTTTAGCTTTGCTAATGGAGGTACCATTACATTCACCGGTTCTGTGCCGAGTGGGGTTGATGCTAACGTTTACTTCCGCTTTGAGCGACTTCCATTCCCAGATGTTGAACCATCATTCAACACTGACTCAGTGACGATTAGTGGTGCAACAGCGGCGACTTATACTGTGACAATTACGGCACAGGATGCCGCCAATACCTTTAGCTCATTCTTAATGTACATAACGACTCTTGATGTTGACGTTATTATTACGGATATTTTTGTAACGGCGACGGGAGGGAATGCGTCTGCGATCACCGTTCCTGTAGACAAAGTAGCTCAAGGTGTCGACACAACGCTCAATACGGCTGATGATGTAACCGTCAAAGGAAGCTATGTAGCGGGTGACTTAACCTTTGTTCGCCCACCAGTAAACCTTGAAGCGCCAGCGGCCACGTGGTGTCCTACTGGGTCTGGGTGTACGACAGGTAATAATACCGCCAAAGATGCTGCCCGCCATGGCAATAATCTTTCTTTCCGAAGAATGCAATTTGCGCAAGCCGCAGAGTGGTGTGCTGCTGAAAATGGTCGATTACCCACACGGGATGAAATTACGACTCATATAGTGCCAATTGTCGGAAATGGTAAAGCGTTTGAGTCAGATCTTGGATGGCCTCAGGCAAAGTCGAAGTACTGGACGGCAGATAAGAATGCAGCTGGCGACAAAGCGTTCGTGTTTACAACACGTAACTCTAGTAACGACAATGTCGTTAACAGTGTGACAAATACTGTGGCGCTAGTTAATAGTCCACTATGGGTCATGTGTGTCGGAGCAACCGCAAAGGTTGAAGAGGCCGTTAGTCTCATCCCAGCTTTCTTGGCTGGCGCAACAGCTACTGATAACGTAGATGGTGCTTTATCGGTCTCAAATGACGGTTTACCTGTGTTCCCGCTGGGTCCAACAACAGTCACTTTTAGTGCTATCGACGAAGCAGGAAATATCGGTACAGATTCTGCAACAGTTACGGTTACTGATCAGACTGCACCAGTTCTCACAGTACCCGCTGATGAAACAGTTCCAGCAACTGATGCTAACGGAACGGCTGCTACAGATCCTGCTATTGTTGCTTGGGTTGAGAGTGCAGTCGCTACTGATAATGTTGACAGTAGTGTAACGATTACGAACGATGCGCCGGCGGTATTGCCATTGGGCGCTACAGTCGTAACATTTACCGTTACAGATGCCGCTGGAAATACGTCAACGGCAACAGCTACGGCTACTATTGCTGACACGACTGCTCCTGTTATAACGGCTCCTGCAATACTCGTAGTATTGGGTACTGAAGACGGCTTATCATCCGACAAATCAGAGTTCCAGACTATTCTTGACATGATTGCCGCTGTAACTGCAACAGATAATGTTGATGGTGTTATAGCAACGATCACAAACGATGCTCCTACCGATGTGTTCCCATTTGGAGAAACAACAGTTACCTTTACCGCGACTGATGCGGCGGGTAATGTTGGAACTGCGAAAACGGTAGTGAATGTTAGTCTGGATATTGTTGATCCTGTGCTTACTATCTCTGAGTCGATTAGTATTAATGTAGATTTGCCAGGTCAAGTTGTTGCGTCTAGCAATGATGCGGTTGCGGCCTTCTTTGCTGCGGCAGTGGCAACGGACAACAAAGATGGAGACTTGACGGCTAGTATTACTAATGACGGCTTAACTGAGTATCCTATTGGCGTTACTGTTGTTACCTTCTCTGTATCAGATGCTGCCGGTAACACGGTGACGGCTGCTGCTAGCATCACAGTGGAGGTTCTTGATACTGATAACGACGGAATGCCTGATTTCTTTGAAACAAATAATGGCCTAGATCCCGAGGATGCGACAGACGCCGATACTGACTTGGATGGTGATGGCTTTACTAATGCCGAAGAATATGCCGCTGGAACTGATCCTACTAAGGATGAATTACCACCTGCATTAACGATTCCTTCTGACATCAGTATGGGTGCTACAGGTCGTATGACGGTTGTTGATTTGGGTGCTGCTTCTGCAGTAGATCAAAAAGATGGTGAGTTGACACCAACGGCAAGCGCGACTGGGCCATTTAAGTCAGGTTTGACTGAGATTACTTGGACTGTTTCTGACGCTGCTGGTAATGCGTCAAGTGCGATACAGAAGATTGAGATAATGCCATTGGCTAACCTCTCACCATCGTCTGTAACGGTTGAAGGAACTACAGTTGAGGTTAGTGTCGAGCTTAGCGGTCCTGCAGCGGCTTATCCTGTTACTGTGCCAATGACCATCGGTGGAACCGCATCGGCAAGTGACTTTACCTCTGCTACTGATGCCATTGTGATTAGTGAAGGCACTAAGGGCATGGCCACTCTAAGCATTACCGCAGATGACGAAGCGGAGTCTGAGGAAACAGTTGTCATTACACTTGGCGCGCCAACGAATGCTATTGTTGGATCTGTCTCTGAGCGGACCATTACTATTATTGAAGAGAACGTCGCTCCAGTACTTACATTAGCTGTGACACAAGGTAGCAACACCGGACGAATCGTTGCTGCTGATGCCGGTACCGTAACGGTAACCGCGAGTTATAGCGATCTTAATGCTGGTGATACTCACGTCTTTGAATGGGCAGCTGCGGTGAGTGATATGCCGGGTGCTGTTATTGATGGTGCGGTTGCTACGTTTGACCCTAGTACTTTAGGTGATACGGTTACTAGCGCTGGTGCATCTGTCACAGACAGTGGTATTGGGTCATTGAGCAGTGCTGATTCAGCAACGATAAAGATATTAGCTGCAGCCCCAGTTCTTGCTGATATAGATACTGATGGTGATGGTGTTGTCGATAGCGCTGAAGGCTACGGTGATAGCGATAACGATGGCATACCCGATTATCTAGATAATATTGTTGAAACCTATCTTGCCCCTGTTGGTGATAGTCGTCAGGTGGTGCAGTCGGCTGTTGGAACATCGATTGTTCTAGGTGATACGGCGCTTGCAGATGGTAACAACGAGGTGGGTATCGATGAATCGGATGTTGGTACTCAAGATGAAGATTGGATCTATCTAGGTGGCTTGGTCGACTTCGAGGTCTCTGGAGCTCAAGTCGGAGCATCTTATAATATCGTTCTTCCGCTGAGTAGCGCAGTTCCAGAAGATGCGGTACTGAGGAAGTTCATCGATGCTAATGTGGGTTGGCAGGCATTTGTAGAGAATGCAACCAACGCTATCAGTTCAGCAACAGCAGTCAGTAGTACTTGTCCTGAGCCAGGAAGCGCAAGTTACGCCGCTGGTTTAGTAGTGGGAGCTACTTGTCTTCAGTTGCTTATTGAAGATGGTGGAGCTAACGATGCAGATGGAGCGGCTGACGGAACTGTCACTGATCCTAGTGGTGTTGGTGTTCCTGCCATTGGTACGCCGAGTGACAATAGCCAAGTAACATTGTCTCGCGAAGTAATCATTGCAAATGGTACTGATACTGTGGTGGTTACAGTGACTGCTTATGACGAGGATGGGGATACTCTTGATAAAATGTTAGTATCAGCGTCGTCAGCTATACCGGGTGTTATGGTCAGTGATTTTGCCTATCAGGGCGATGGTGTTTATACGGCTGAACTCACCGCAGGAAGCGCTGCGGGTTCTGGTCCTGTATCGGTAATTATTGATAACGGCAAAGTATCTGTTGTTGTTAGGTCAAATCGGTTGGTTATTAATGCACCTGAAGTGACTCTTGGAAGTGGTGGAGGTTGTTCAGTAGGTAACGGAAAGTCTTCTGACTCTTCATTGATTTTACTGTTGTTGGCCGGTTTGTTGCTAGTCGGAAGACGTCGTTTTATTAAGGCATAAGCGATGCGGTAAAAGAAGTTGAGGAAAAGGCCAATCAGTTAACTGATTGGCCTTTTTTATACTTATATTTTGGTCAAAAGAAGACGCCAGAAAATCGCAGTCAGCGAGAAACCTCAAGAGTGTATGTTCGCAGTTTTTAGTGGCTGTACGCCTCTAATGCTTAAATTCTCATGATTATGGAACTAGATTGATGCAATCAGACTATACCCCTCATATTAAGTTCTATAGAATCTGCTTGACTCAACCAGCGTATTTTTATCATGTTACAGTTGTTTAAACAGCGAAATTTTAGCTTATTCTGGTTTGGCGAGATGGCGTCAGTCATTGGCGATCACATTAGCCTGATAGCCTTTCCTTGGCTTGTGTTACAAATGACGAATAGTGCTATCTTGACGGGGCTTGTTTTTGCAGTCCAAGGGATCCCTCGTGCTATTTTGATGCTTGCTGGCGGCGCTTTAGTTGATCGAACGAGTCCTCGTCTGGTTATCCTCGCTACTAATGCGCTTAGAATGATCTTGGTAATGTCTCTTGCCTATATGATTTATAACGATGCGGTGCAGGTAACGACGGTATTTATTCTGGCTTTCGCTTTTGGTGTAGCGGATGCTTTTTTCTACCCTGCAAGTACCTCAATCATTCCGAGCCTTGTTTCTCGGGATGAGCTTCAAGCTGGTAATGCGATTCTTCAGACCACGCTTCACTTGGGTATGACGCTTGGCCCGGTTATCGCTGCGTTTATCATCGCAGGTGAAGTGACTTCAGTCAGTCATCAGGATGTCAATGCCTCGGCTATTAATAGTTACGAGGTGGATAGAGAGGGCTTAGCGCGCGCTTTCTTTGTCGATGGATTAACCTTCGCCGTATCGTTTGTAACTCTGCTGTTCGTTAAGGTTCGAACACTGGAAGAGGCATCGTCCTCTGAGGATAAGGGCTCACTGTATGAGGAAATTGGTGAAGCGGTAAAATGGGTTATTTCAATCCCGGCGGTGCGTTTTGGTTTTATAGGAATGGCAGTGATACATTTTTTCTTTATGCCTATGGTGTTTGTTGGTATCCCCGTATGGGCGAAAGAGCGTTTCGTAGAAGGCGCCTATGTCTATGGTTTAGTGACAGCCGCCTTTGGAGCAGGTGCACTCATCGGCGCTGTTGCTAGCGGCTATATGAAAGGGCCAAAAGATACTAACTTGATTCCTATCATGTTCACAACCTATGTATTTAGTGGATCGACCTTAGCATTAATTATTTTTTATGATGCCTACTGGTGGGCAATGCTATTGTTTTTCGTATCTGGGATTTTTGAAGCTTATTTTTATGTGCATTTCACCACATGGTTACAAAAGATTACGCCCGAGTATTTGTTGGGTAGAGTGATGAGCGTACTTATGCTCATGTCTATGGGCTTACTACCCATTGCCGATGCGATTATGGGCTTCGTTATTGAATATAGTTTGGATATGGCAATGGTTTCTAGCTCTGTGTTTTTGATGGTTTTCTGTACACTGGTGGCCATTAATCCAAAATCCAGAGTGGTGACTAGTGATAAATAGGCATAAAAATAAGAAGACTTTCAGAGCTGCATTGTGTTTCTCCGACGATCACGCATTCAATTCTAAGATTTGATTAATTCGGGTTCTCCACAGTCATTTGATTAAATTATAGAGGGGGCTACTTAGGTAGCCCCTTTTTTACAGGTCAAAGTATCGGGTTATTAGTCACGAATAGCGTCTCGAGCATCATCTATTCGTGTCAGCAACGCAGATATATTTTCTCCTTTATACGCCAGTCGGGCGCGCTCTTCGATATGATTTAACGCACGACGTAATTCCCCGGTTGCCTTCGCCTTAGCGACTGGCTCGGTGCTGCCTTTGCTATTAATCCAAATGGGTGATGTATGACCGAAGGGATAGCTATCCATCAATGGCCACGAGGTTTCGCCCCCATGAGCGCGTGCGGCGACCCAGCCACCCTCAGGAAGGTCAATTTGGCCGTTAAAGGTTTGTGAATCTCCCGCATCAATGCTACCTCCAGACCAAACTATCTCCCCATTTACTAC
>OJEJ01000514.1_pt1 | contig 11025 bp, 10 predicted proteins | sample 1593271 | NCBI WGS metagenome assembly OJEJ01 (sample SAMN05416877, study PRJEB24817) | seawater metagenome | isolation source: Sea water | place: Canada:Atlantic | collected 2013-11
TAGCAATTTCAGCTCTATATCTTTTTAGTCAGGATGTTTTTTCAGCCGCCTTCTTGGCTTGCCTATTTGCCTACCCTTGCATTGATTTTGTGGTCACCTTAATCCGTCGCTACAGGGCTGGACGCTCAATTTTCTTGCCGGACAATGATCATCTGCACAACCGTATTCACTACCATTTTCAGCAGTGGTTGCCATCAAAAACGTTGGCTAACTCAATGACCGGTGTGTTGGTAGTGGCCTCGTCTTCCGGGCTTGCTTTGGCGGGGTATCTTAATCAATGGTGGTTAGTGACGAGCCATTTATGGGGTTGGGTTTTCTTGTTCCAATGGGTCGGTTATGGCGTTGTCTTTTACCTGACAGGATTAAATCGCAGTAACAGCCAATATGTGGTGGCTAACTAGGGAATATATGCCTCAACGTGCCGGCTTAATGTGAAATAAACCTCGAAGTAGCTGATTTTGTCATATTAATGTCACACAAATGACCTATAATGCTTAATCGCATAGACGTGCTAATACATCGTAACAGCGCAACGTGACAAAAGGTTCTAAGGATTGAGCTCATTTCTTCTTACAAAACGCGAGCTGTATAAGCTGGCTGTTATGCTTCTCATAGCGACAGCAGCCTTTGGTCTTAGCGGTCTTGTTATCATCTTAATGATGCAGTGGATGACGTTGCAGAGTTATGCTGCCGACTCCACAGATAAGCATGGTATCTCTGAAGTTCAGGCATCTAGGTTGGGTGGCGTAGCCGTAGCCGTTGGCGTAATGGTTGCTATGGCGTTTTTATTGCTTAATGGTCATCGTGGGGGTAATAGCAATGCCCCGCTTGGCATGTATTGGCCGCTGTGGCTGGGAGCCTTTGGCTGTTTTTTTCTTGGGTTATTAGAAGATCTGCGCAATGGTAGCCTCTCGCCAAGGGCTCGTTTGGTAAGTAAGTCGGTTTTGCTCTTGGTCGTGTTCCTATTATCGCCCTATTTAGTGCCTGACAGTGTCGGCCTTACTGGCGTTGATTGGCTTCTAGGCTTTTCTTGGCTCGCGTTAATCATCACGCTTTTTTTCTCAGTGGGCTTTATTAACGCGGTGAATACGGTTGATGGCGCTAATGGACTGCTGTCAGGTATTTTCGCCATCACTTGCTTTATTTTTTCCAGTGAAATTTCAAGTATCGCCCTTCAATCCGCCCTATATGGTGCGAGTTTATTTTTGCTCTTTAATGTCATTTCGGGCCGCCTATTTCTGGGTGATGCGGGCTCCTATGGCATTGGGGCGGCCATGTTGCTGAGTGGATTGGCCGTTCTAAATCGCGATCTCGCGTCGCTGTCGTTTCTCGCGGCGCTATATTTTTATCCCTGTGTTGATTTTGTGGTCAGTATTGGCCGTAGGCTGCTCAGTGGCCAGTCAATTACCGCGCCGGATAATGATCATCTGCATAATCGCGTCCATACCTTCTACAAGCGTCGACTTCGGTCAAAAAATATGGCCAATTCAGCGACGGGCCTGTCCATAGCCGGTATGAGTTCAGGTTTGGTGTTGTGTGTTTATGTGCTCGACACCATACCGCTAGATAGTCATCAGTGGATATTTGTTTTTATCGCTCAGTGCGCCACTTATGCCACAGTATTTGTTGCTACAGGCACCCGCAACCGTATGTATGCGCGACTGGTCGAGTCCTAGGAAGTTAAGCCGCCACCGTAATAATCTTGCAATTTTATGCGTTTATGCTATCTTGTTCATCTTGTGAACATGGCTATATTGGTAGGATGTTCGCTAATGGTAATGTTTTTTGGAGCTCTGTTACGACAGGGTTCTGCGGTAGCCTGCCTGGCTAAATCAAATATAACGCTTCATACTTTATGACCAATCAAGAGCTCGAATATCGCGCGCTCAAAATACTTGAGCAGCAGCCCGACCTAACTCAGCGCCAGCTGGCTGAGGAGTTGGGTGTTAGCTTGGGTAAAACTCACTACTTGGTGAAGTCCCTCATCGATGTGGGCTGGGTTAAGCTAGACAACTTTCAGAAGTCGAACAGTAAGTGGGGCTACGCCTATTTGCTCACGCCAAAGGGTATTGCGGAGAAGGCGGCAATCACCGGGCGATTTTTGGTCAGAAAGCAGTGTGAATACAACGAATTACAACAAGAGATAGCTCAGTTGCAGAAAGAAGTTCGGCATCAGCAAGAGCTTAATGATAAATGAAAAAATATGATGTTTATGGCATTGGCGCAGCGCTAGTGGACACAGAAGTTGAAGTGTCTGATGCGTTTCTGGCCGATGCTAATATCGACAAGGGTGTCATGACACTGGTGGATGAGGCGCGGCAGACCGAATTACTGGCGGCCCTTGCCTCTGAAAACACCCACATGCTGCGCAAGTGCGGTGGCTCGGTGTGTAACTCAGTGGTGGCTGCCAGTAGCCTAGGCGCTAAAACCTTTTTCAGCGGCAAGGTGGCTGATGACAGTGACGGGCAGCTTTATATCAATGATCTGCAACACGCGGGTGTCGACTTTCAAAGTGCCGGTCAAGAGTCAGGTATTACTGGCAAGTGCCTGGTCATGGTGACGGATGATGCAGAGCGCACCATGAACACCTTCCTGGGTGCCAGTGAGGCCTTGTCAGAACGAGAAATTGATCAGGCAGCCTTAGTTGATTCAGAGTGGTTCTACGTTGAGGGCTATTTGGTTACCGATGAGGCTCGAACACTGGCCACCAAGATCGCGGTAGAGACTGCTAAGGCGAGTAACGTCAAGGTAGCGATCAGTTTATCAGATCCCTTTGTGGTGGCGGTCTTTGGTGATGCGCTACGCGAGGTGATCGGTGGTGGTGTTGATCTTATTTTTTGTAATAAAGACGAGGCAATGGCCTTTACCGGCACCGAGTCGCTTGAGGCGGCCGCAGAAGCGCTCAAGCAGTATTCCAAGACCTTCGCCATTACCGATGGCGCGAATGGCGCCATTACCTTTGATGGTCATACCATGAATCAATCTAAGGGTGTTGAGGCCAAGGCGATCGACACTAATGGTGCTGGGGATATGTTTGCTGGCGCTTTCTTATACGCCATCACCTCAGGCAAAAGTTATGCCTGGGCTGCAAGCCTGGCGAATGACTGTGCCGCAAGGGTCGTTGCGCAGTTTGGACCGCGGCTTGAGGCTTCAGAATTTAACGTTATAAAGGCAAAGTTCGGGTTATAGTGCTCGGGATATAGTGCTCGGGTTATAGTGCTCGGGTTATAGTGCTCGGGATATAGTGCTCGGGTTATAGTGCTCGGGTTACAGTGCAGTTGGTAGTTGGTAGTTGATAGTCGATAACGACGATTGGGCGGTTACCGAAGGGTAAATCATGATAGCAAACATTAAAAAAGCGGTGATCCCAGTGGCAGGCCTTGGCACGCGCATGCTGCCTGCGACCAAGGCGATCCCAAAAGAATTATTACCCGTGTATGATCGTCCCATTATCGAGCACGTGGTCAAGGAGGCTATCGCAGCGGGCATCACTGAAATCATCCTCGTTACCCGCAGCGGCAAAGAGGCGATCGAGAACCATTTTGATGCCCACTATGAGCTTGAGCACCGGCTGGAGAAGAAGGGCAAAGAGACTATTCTGGGCACGGTTAAAAACATCATACCCGGTCATGTCACGGTGACCTCTGTTCGGCAGAGTGATGCGCTGGGGCTGGGTCATGCGGTTCTCTGTGCAAAACACCTTTTAAATGATGAGCCTTTTGCCGTTCTGCTGCCGGATGTTCTGGTACTTGATCAAGAATCGCATGATCAAAACTACAGCTTTGCCGCCATGACGGATGCCTGGAATGAGACGGGTGTAGGCCAGGTCATGGTTGAGCGTGTTGATTCAGAGGCGATTGAAAATTACGGTGTTGCTGACCTAAATGGTGAGGCGAGTAAGCCTTTTAGAAGTGTTCCTCTAAAAGGCTTGGTTGAAAAACCCTCACCAGAGGATGCGCCCTCCAATTTAGCCGTACTGGGTCGCTATATTCTCCCCTCTAAGGTGCTAGATCTGCTTGAGACCACCGTTGCCGGTGTTGGCGGTGAGATACAGCTGACTGATGCGCTGGATGAGCTGCTTAAGCGTGATGGGTTAAATGCCTTTGAGACCGATGCCGGTATCTTTGACTGTGGCAACAAGCAGGGTTTTTTGAGTGCCAATTTGGCGGTGGGTATGCGAGATCCAGGTACCAGGCAGTTAATTAAAGCGCTGATTGAAAAGAATGATTGGTAGGATTCGATAAAGGCTATTATCGCATTTCAAAGAATAGTTTCTGGAGTTTCTGGAGTCTATAAAAGAAAAAATCAGTTAACATTAATGTTAACACTATAAGAGTTTAATTATTTTGGCTAAAAGAATCAAAATAACAGTGGTTGGATCGGGCTACGTGGGGATGTCCCTCTCGGTGCTCTTGGCTCAGCATAACGATGTCACTGTGCTGGATATTGACGCAGAAAGAGTCGGCAAGATTAACAACAAGCAATCCACGGTTGCCGATACAGAGATTGAATCATTCTTAGCCGAAAAGTCATTATCCCTTAAGGCGACTTTGGACAAGCAAAGTGCCTATAAGGGTGCTTGCTTTATTATCGTCGCGACGCCCACTAACTACGACGCTAACACAAACTGTTTTGATACCAGCTCCGTTGATACTGTGGTTGAGGATGCGCTTAAGTTAAATCTCGACGCGTTGGTAGTCATTAAATCTACTATTCCAGTGGGCCATACGAAATCGCTTCAAGAAAAATTCGGGAGTGACCGAGTTGTTTTTTCTCCCGAGTTTTTAAGAGAAGGCCAAGCCCTTAAAGATAACCTCTATCCATCACGAATTATTGTGGGTAGCCAGTGTAAAGCCGGCGCGGAATTTGCGGGTCTACTGGAGAAGGGCGCAAAAAAGGTAGATATCGAGACGCTCTTTATAAGATCTACCGAGGCCGAGGCGGTCAAGTTATTTGCTAACACCTACCTTGCTATGAGAGTCTCATTTTTTAATGAGCTGGATTCATATGCACTAGCTCGTGAATTAGACACCAAAAGTATTATCGACGGAGTGTGTTTGGATAAGCGAATAGGGAGTGGGTACAACAACCCATCCTTTGGTTATGGTGGGTATTGTCTTCCTAAAGATACTAAACAGCTACTGGCTAATTATGAACAGGTGCCCCAGACGTTAGTTGAGGCTATTGTATCATCCAACACCACGCGCAAAGATTTTATGGCCGCAGAAATTTTAAAGGAAAAACCAAAGACTGTCGGCTTCCATCGCCTTGTTATGAAGGAGGGTAGTGACAACTTTAGGTCTTCAGCGGTTCAAGGCATCATGAAAAGAATCAAAGCTAAGGGAGTTGAGGTTCTTGTTTATGAGCCAGCTTTACAAGAATTGGAATTTTTTGGGTCAGAAGTTGTGAAAGATCTTAAGCAGTTCAAGTTAAGGTCCGGAATCATTGTTGCGAATCGACAATCTACTGAATTAAGTGACAGTAACTCTAAAGTCTTCACAAGAGATATTTTCAACAAGGATTGAGCATGAAGGTTGGGATTATCGGGGGAGGAATAAATGGTTTGTTTGTTTCTTGGCGACTCAGTAGCCTGGGTCACAAGGTTCAGCTTTATGAGGCGGGTAAGGTGCTACAGCAAACGAGCTCTTCCTCATCTAAGTTATTACATGGAGGCATTAGATATTTAGAGCACGGGCATTTGGGACTTGTAAGAGAGTCTCTTTTAGATAGGTCATGGTGGTTAAAAAATGCGCCTCAGTATACTAGGCCAATAGAAATCTGCATGCCGGTTTATGATAATAGCCCACGCTCAACATTCAAGCTTTTTAGTGGGGCACTTCTCTATCGGATACTTGCCGGACGTCATTCTTTGGGTCCAACGAGATGGCGAGGAAAGAAAAAAACACGAGAAATTCGGTCTGAGATTAAGGATGTAGGGCTTAATGGTTCCGTTACTTTTTATGATGCTCAGATGGATGAGGAGAGCCTGGGTAATTGGGTTCGTGAGAAATCGATAGCCGCGGGTACGGAGATATTTGAGGAAGAAAGGGTGGAGCGATTTACGGTCAATGGGGAAATCGAATCCTCAAAATTTGGTAAGAGACAATATGACTTTATCGTGAATGCCGCCGGTCCATGGGCCGCCAAGATGAACGAGCTAAACAAAATTGATACGAAATACTATTTACGTCTAATCCGTGGCAGTCATTTAATTCTTGACCATAAAGTATCCAGTTCCTATCTCTTTCAAGAGCCTAAAGATGGCCGTGTTGTATTTATACTGCCCTATCTCGGTAAGACGCTAGTAGGCACCACTGAGGTTTCTCAGTCTTTGACAGAAAAAATAGCATGCACAGAAGAAGAACGCGAATACCTACTAAATATTTATAATAGTAACTTTCGACATCAAATAAGCTATTCCAATATTAGCTCTGAGTTTAGTGGCCTGCGCCCAATTGTAGCGTCGCACCTTAAGCCAAAAGAGTCATATTTTAGCGTTGCAAGCAGAGAGGCAGAGGTGGAGGTTGTTGATAAATTAATAACTGTTTATGGAGGCAAGTGGACCTCAGCGCCATCGTTGTCATATAAAGTTGTAAGAAAAATTAAAAACTAAGGAGTCTTTATGATTAATTTTGCACTGGTTGGATGCGGGCGAATATCGAAGCGGCATAGTGAGCTTTTAGGTGAGAATCAGATTGCCGGTGCGCAGCTCGTGGCCGTTTGTGACAAGATTGTTAGCAAGGCGCAAGTGATAGCTGACAAATATAGTATTCCAGTATATTCCTGTCTTCATGACATGATGAAGGCAGAAAAAATTGATGTGGTGGTGGTGCTGACCGAGAGTGGACTGCATGCGCAGCATGCTATTGAGCTTGCACCTTATGGCGCCCATGTGGTCGTTGAAAAACCGATGGCATTAACGCTAGACGATGCAGATGCGATGATTGAAGCCTGTGATAAGCATGGTGTGAAGCTATTCGTTGTCAAACAAAATCGATTTAATGTTCCAATTGTTCAGCTCAGAAAGGCACTAGATCAGGGAAGGTTTGGGAAGCTGATTATGGGCACCATTCGAGTCAGATGGTGCAGGCCGCAAGCGTATTATGATCAAGATTCATGGAGAGGGACCTGGGCTTATGACGGAGGTGTTCTTACAAATCAGGCGAGCCATCATGTCGACTTGTTGGAGTGGATGATGGGCGACGTTGAATCAGTCTTTGCCAAAAGTAAGAATGCGCTGGCAGATATAGAGGCGGAAGACACCGCGGTTGTTATTTTGAAATTCCGTAATGGTGCCTTGGGCGTTATTGAGGCGACTACTGCCATTAGGCCAAAAGATCTTGAGGGATCCATCTCAATTTTAGGTGAAACTGGAAGCGTAGAAGTGGGTGGTTTTGCTGTTAATGAAATGAAGACGTGGAATTTTACTGAGATCCATGAAGAGGATGGCGACGTGATTGAAAAATATTCGGTCAATCCTCCTAACGTTTATGGCTTTGGCCATCAAGCGTATTATGAGCATGTGGTTGATTGTCTTGATAATGAAACTGCCCAACTTGTCGATGGGTTGCAGGGGCGAAAAAGTCTTGAGTTGATTAATGCTATTTACGAATCGATCGAAACGGGTGAGGAAGTTAAACTCAGATTTACGCCGAAGTACTCTAAGCTGGGTATATTATGAGCACTCCTGAGGTACTATCAGCAAAAATCCACGACGTTATATTTGGCGATAGAGTAAAAATTGTAGAGCCGTGCAATCTATATGGTTGTGCCTTGGGTGATGACGTATTTGTTGGGCCATTTGTTGAAATTCAGTCTGATGTTATTGTTGGCGACCGTACTAAAGTTCAATCACATTCCTTTGTTTGTTCGTTGGTTTCAATTGGCCTTGATTGTTTTATTGGGCATGGGGTCATGTTTGTAAATGACACATTGACTGGTGGTGGTCCTGCTAAAGGTGATAGATCTAAGTGGAAAGAAACCGTAGTTGGTAACAATGTTTCTATAGGTAGTAACGCAACCATCCTGCCGGTAAGCATCTGTGACCGTGTAGTAATAGGAGCTGGTGCGGTGGTGACAAAAAATATAGAAAAATCCGGTATTTATATGGGTAATCCAGCAAAATTTGTGAGAGTGTTCTAGTGATAAAGTTTTTAGATTTAGGTAGACAATATCGATCCATAAAACCGGAAATTGATAAGGCAATAAGTGATGTAATAGCCGAAACGGCTTTTATCGGCGGTAAATATGTTAAATACTTTGAGCAGGAGTTTGCGAGCTATATCGGGGTGAATCATTGTATTGGAGTGGGCAATGGTACCGACGCTCTCGAAATAGCTATTGAAGCTCTCGACTTGCCACCAAATTCTGAAATAATAGTGCCAGCTAATTCGTTTATCGCTAGTTCTGAAGCTGTTACGAGATGCGGTCATAGCGTGGTTTTCGCAGATGTCTGTGAAGATTCCTATGTACTAAGTATTTCTGACGTCGCTAATCGGATAACGACGCGTACAGCCGCCATTATGGCAGTCCATTTATATGGTCATCCATGTGATATGGCTGGGCTGGCTGGGCTGGCTAAAAAACATAATTTACGTCTTATTGAAGATTGCGCCCAAGCGCATGGTGCTAAATATAGAGATATGGTAGTTGGTGGGATTGGAGATATTGCTGCATTTAGTTTCTATCCTGGGAAAAACTTGGGTGCTTATGGTGATGGCGGAGGAGTGACTACTAACGATTCCGATTTAGCCGTAAAAGTCAAGATGATAGCGAATCATGGTCGTATTGCGAAGTACGACCATGCCCTTGAGGGAAGGAATTCACGACTTGACGGGCTGCAAGCGGCAATATTGAGTGTTAAATTGAAATTTTTAGATGTTTGGACCGACCAACGTATTTTGGTGGCCGATTGTTATCTAAAAGCCCTTGAAAACCAAGCCGGTGTTGTGTTGCCTGTAAGGCAAGATTGGGCAAAGCAGGTGTACCACTTATTTGTTATTCGGGTTACGCAAAGGGATAAGCTAAAAAAATACCTCTATGATCATGGCGTTGAGACTGGCATCCATTATCCGACAGCATTACCTAAGCTTGAAGCGTACGAGTATGTTAATCAAAAAAAAGAAGATATTTTTTCCAACCGGTCCGATGAATCTCTCTTAAGTTTACCGATTGGTGAGCACATAACATTCGAGCAGGTTTATCAAATTGCTAGATTGATCGAGAAATTTTTTGAATCAGAGAACGTATAGGGCGACTCGCGCCGAAGCTATTTAAAATATTGAGTAAAAAAAGGAATATATTTCATGAGAAAAAAAGTTTATGTCGGTATGAGTGCTGATCTGGTTCATCCAGGCCACTTAAATATTTTATCTGAAGCGGCACAATTAGGAGAAGTAACGGTAGGGGTCCTAACAGATTCTGCAATTGCAAGCTATAAGAGGCTTCCTTATATGACCTTTGAGCAGAGGTCCATGATTGTCGCAAGCCTTAAACAGGTTCAGAATGTTATTCCTCAAAATACCCTAGATTATACTGAAAATTTGAAGAGTTTTAAGCCTGACTACGTTGTTCACGGCGACGATTGGAAAGAAGGTGCCCAGAGAGAAACTAGGCAAGCAGTAATTGATACGCTTACTGAATGGGGCGGGCAGTTAATAGAAATTCCTTATACTGCTGGCATCTCTTCTACACAGTTGCACAAGGCGATTAAAGAAGTTGGTACAACACCACAGCTCAGGTTAGGCAGTTTACGAAGGTTGTTGGCCGCAAAACCTTTGATAACTTTCTTAGATGTCCATCACGCATTAAGCGGACTTATTATAGAGCACACTGAAGTTCTGGTGAATGGGAAGAGTCGTCAGTTTGATGGTATGTGGGGTAGTAGCCTCACTGATTCAACGGCTAAAGGGAAGCCAGATATTGAAGCTGTCGATGTTAGCTCACGAATGTCGACATTGGGTGAAATTATCGAGGTTACAACTAAGCCGATTATCTATGATGCCGATACGGGAGGGCAGATCGAACATTTTAAGTTTACCGTTAAAACTTTAGAGCGGCTTGGTGTATCTGCGGCGATTATTGAAGATAAAACAGGTCTGAAGAAAAACTCTTTGTTTGGGAACGAGGTTCCGCAAACTCAAGATACTATTGAAAATTTTTGCGATAAAATTAGTTCCGCTAAGAGTGTGCAAGTAACGGAGGATTTTATGGTTATAGCGCGCATTGAAAGTCTTATCCTAGAGGCTGGAATGGATGATGCCATTAAACGAGCCGAGGCGTATATAAACGCAGGTGCTGATGGAATTATGATTCACAGCCGACAGAAAGATCCTGCTGAGATACTTGAATTTTGTCGACGATATGGCGAGTTTAAAAATCGAAAGCCATTGGTCGCAGTACCATCAAGTTATAACACGATTACTGAAGATGAATTAGAAAAGGCTGGTGTGAATGTCGTTATATATGCCAATCAGCTTCTTAGAAGTGCGTATCCTGCGATGCAGGACACTGCTCGATCAATTCTGAGACATTCACGATCGGCCGAGTGTGATGAACAGATGATGCCGATTAAAGAAATTTTGGAACTTATCCCGGGGACCAAATAGTGATTAAGCCAGCCCATTATCTTAATAGTTTGAATGAGTTCGGTGTTAATTTTTTTGCTGGAGTGCCTGACTCTTTGTTAAAAGAATTTTGTGCCTGTGCGTCAGAAAAATGTGGTCAAGATACGCACCTAATAACTGCTAATGAAGGCGGAGCGATTGCTCTGGGTATAGGTTATTATTTAGGCACCGGAAATATCCCGATGATATACCTTCAAAACTCCGGCCTAGGAAATATTATCAATCCGATCTTGTCTTTAGCCAGTGAGCAGGTGTATGGCATTCCCATGTTAATCATGGTTGGTTGGAGAGGTGAGCCTGGAGTTAAAGATGAGCCCCAGCATGTTCATCAGGGAAGGGTGATGATTGATAGCTGTCTCTTATACACATCTCCGAGCCCACGAGACGCTACGCTATCTCG